>Ga0081534_100336_pt1 | contig 15694 bp, 12 predicted proteins | sample MonGeyMetagenome_FD_71019 | JGI IMG/M metagenome (GOLD analysis project Ga0081534, IMG submission 71019) | Hypoxic/sulfidic aquatic microbial communities from Monarch Geyser, Yellowstone National Park, USA - MG (SPAdes) v1 (version 2) | ecosystem: Environmental > Aquatic > Thermal springs > Hot...
AACCTAACAACAGGAAAGCAGAATTGAATTTAACCCTAACCTACACCCAGTTAAAGTTAACATACCGTTACCATGCATCTTAACTGTTTAAAATGCATGTTTCATGCATTTCTACCATTTAATTCATGCTTCTTCGTGTTCATTTGCCTTGTCATTGTTTTGTATGTTTCGTGCATTCTCTTCATTTTACATTGGATTTAAAACCATTGGAACACTATTTCAATTCCTTCATTGCCTTTCAATTGGAACAACCATTCAATTTCCTCATCAAAACCATCGGAACAAGAATGAACCATTCTATGAACCCCGAAGCCCTGTTCCAATGAACACCATTTAAAATAAACCGTAAAGCTTAAAAAACCCTAAAAAACCAAAAGAATCGGAGGATCTCAAAAGAGAATTGAAGGATCGTCCAAGCCCAGTCATACGGATTCCTGACGCCTAGGAGGATCTCAAAAGAGAATTGAAGGTAACGCCTAGACTCAAGGAGCACCCCACTCAGCGTCTTACCATCAGCGGAGGATCTCAAAAGAGAATTGAAGGTTTCAATCACCTCCCCCCCGTACCGTATCCATTCGCTCACCAAGTCCCTGAGGATCTCAAAAGAGAATTGAAGGTAATAACATTTCAAGATTGAGAACATCCTCTACAGCACCTATAGAGGATCTCAAAAGAGAATTGAAGGATGAACCAATGGGAGAGCGAACTGAGAAGGTTTAGAATAGAACCGAGGATCTCAAAAGAGAATTGAAGGTTGTCACTATATCCTTAAAATCAGGCGTACTGCCGCCAACATCCTCAGAGGATCTCAAAAGAGAATTGAAGGTCACCAAGGGGCATTATTACAACGTCAGCATCAACTATTGAGAGGATCTCAAAAGAGAATTGAAGGAGTAATAGTTGTCCCTCAGCCTCTATCATGATTCTGGGTCTTGTGAGGATCTCAAAAGAGAATTGAAGGATGTACTCGAACCATACGCCGTCATTGTGCAGCACATCAGAGGATCTCAAAAGAGAATTGAAGGCACTCGAAGTACCCCGGGTATTCAGCAGCTCTCCTCCACGGGTAGTGAGGATCTCAAAAGAGAATTGAAGGCCATTGTTAATTGCGATAATGCCTTCTCAATGACACCGTTTGCTAGGGAGGATCTCAAAAGAGAATTGAAGGTGCGGTTGATAAGCGATGTTAATAATGCAACGAACATTCTAACGAGTGAGGATCTCAAAAGAGAATTGAAGACTCTTAAAAATGGTGGATTTTAGGGATATTGGTTGACTAAAAATCCTTATAAGATATGGAACAGAGGAGCACTTGGTGCTCTGGGTGTGGACTATCTTACTATTGGGCTTTTGGCGGCAGTACTGAGTGTGGTTATTAGTGTATTAGGCATTGTTGTTAGCCTAGTGAGGAGTGTTAATGATTTGAGGGAGAGGCTTGCCAGGGTTGAGGATAGGCTAAGTAGGGTTGAGGATAAGTTGAACTGGCTGATGAAAGACTTCATGGTTAGCTTGATTGAGCGATTGAATAAGAGGGGTATTATTGAGGATGTTGATGCATGGAAAATGGCACTTAGAGGTATCGTCTCCACCGCAACTAACCCGCTCACTGAGGCTGAGAGGAGGATACTTGAACTTGTTGACAAGGGTGAGGATTTAACGCCCGAGGAGGCTGATGAATTGCTTAGGCTTGCTAGGAAGCTTTACGATGAGTACCGGGAGAAGGACCCTGAAAACGCCATGAAGGCACTTTACTACGCAGCCGCCATACGTGGTAAGGTCTACGGGAAGTACGGTAAAAAACTACGTAGACTAGTTACTGTGGACTAAACTCAAGCCCACCAAGCTTATCAACACAGTCAATACTTCAACATGCTGCCCATGGAGGTGAAGCAGAAAATGCCCCTTGAGCTCATTGATAAGGAGGACTTAACTATTAAGGGGATCAACAAACTACTTAATTAGCTAGAAAACTCTACAACAGGTACATTGATGAGGCACCTGACGCAATAGGGGCACTACTTTAAGCTGCCGCAATGTGTAGAATAACTTAGGAAGTATGTTGAGAAGTTGGTGGGCATAGTGTGAGTTTAATTAACCCAGTTAAGGTATTTAAAATTAGCCCTCCTTCAAACTTATTAACGTGATTATTAACGTGAACCATGCTGCCTTAATACGCTGTGATGATCTCAAGGGGAGAGTTGAAGGTTGACGTCTTAGTCTTGATTAACCTTGCTCATTATTAGTTCCAGGTAGGTTTTGGGTTCTATTGCGTCTTCACCTATGTTCAGCATTCTTTTCGTGAAGTTCACTATCCCCTTGACCAATTCGCCTACTATACCCTGGTCGTTGGTTAGGGTCTCCACCTCGAGGAAGTCCCCTAGCCCGTCAACCTTATCGACGTATATGGTGTAGTTGCCGTAGGTGTACTCATCCCTCTCCTTCCTAATGACCGCAACCTCCCTGAAGCCGAGCGCCTTAAGCATATTGATCACGTTATCCGCCGAGTCAACGTCGACGTTATACTCAACCCTAACCTTACCCTCACCCCCAAGTCTAGGACCCTTGTAGGTTACCGTAACCCTGCCCGACCCATAAACCCTAACCCTAACTGCCTCATCAGTGCTCCTGAAGTCCCTGCATGGGTGATTGAAGTAGTGATCCTCCTCAACGTTACTGCCGATGTGGGTTGCAAACCCCCTAAGCCTATTAACCAGGCTCTTAACGTCCCTTACCCTGAACTTAACCTCAACCTCAAGCATGCGTTAACCATGGGTGCTTATCTTTATAAAACTACGGCTAAATCCTACAAATTAATTGATGGGGCAGTTACATTAGGCCTAGGTTGGTGAGTAGCTCAACGGCGTTGTTCTCACTGGCCAACCTGACGTACGCCTTCTTCTCCCCCTCCATCGTTATCAGTGTCCTGACGCCCACGACCTTAACCTTATACGCCTTCTCGATGTAATCCTTAATCACCTTCTTGCTGGCGCCCCTTGGCACTATGACCGTTAGCGTGTTCTCCCTCTCAGCCAGCCTAATAGCCTTCTCCGTTAGTACGAACCTAACTATGACCGGTTGGGTTGACATGTCACTCACCCATGAATAAGCCCTCCCTCCCCAGCCTCTCAATGGCCCCCTGGGTCCACAGGGTTAACCTACCCGGCGCGCCACCTGGGGCTAGGTGGAGCACGCTTAGGTTGTCGACGTAGATTACATCAACGCCGGCCATGTTTCTGACTGCCTTAATCACGGGTGTGTCCTTCCTTGAAACCACCACTAGGGCGCTCTTAGGCTCCTTATACCTCCTACCCCTCATCTTACCCTTCCCAGCCCTAATCCTAACCCTACGTTGAGCCCTGACCACATCACTCCATAACCCGAGGGCCTTGAAGACTGCCTTAGCCTCTGAGGCCTTACCCACGTTCTCGAAGTCGTTCACGACGACCAGTGGTATAGCCTTAACGTCACCTATAACGTGCCCTCTAGCCGCAACCAATTCCCTAATCGCCGTGGCGGCTATGGCAGACCTAATGGCCAGCAACCTCTCCCTCCTATTCACCCTCTCCCAAAGCCTCTTCTCAACCTTAGGTGGGTGGGCCCTCCTACCCTTAACTACGTTTGGGGCTATCCTGGCCCTCGGCCATAGGTTGCCCTTAATCCTAGGCACCCTGGCTATACCCAACCCAGTCCCGAAGCTAACCGCCGACGACCTTAAGCCAGCCTCCGGGTCCGTGCCCTTGGGCTGCAGCCTAGCCGTCAATGCGCTTAACACTGCCCTCCTAATCACATCCGGCCTTATAGGCGTCTTGAATTGGGGCGGTAGCTCAACCTCCCCAATTATCTCCCCGTTGAGGTTGAGTAGCTTAGCCTTAGCAGGGACCTCGTATAGGTTCCTTAACAGTGGGGATAGGTCTATGCTCACCTCAACTCACCCCGCTAATACCCATCGTGCTTACCCACGTTATGTTGAGTGCCTGAACCTGCCTAATATCGTAGCTGAGCGGTGGCCTGATTGGGTACCTTAGGGCTATTAGTCTCTTGACTACACCAGGCACTGAACCTTCAATGAGGATGTAACCGCTCTTGATGATGCCGTAGTGCTTAAACCCACCCTTTGGCGTCACCTCGGCTCCATTATCGCCTATCTTAAGAATTCTCTTATTGTACTCGGTACGCCTTTGGAAGCCCAACTGCCCCATCCTGGGTTGGGTGAACATGACGGCTGGCTTGGGGCCTATTGTACCAGTCCTCCTCGAACCCTTCCTATGCTTATGCCACCTGGGCAGTTCCTTAACGCCGAACCTCTTGATGACGCCCTGGGTGCCCTTACCCTTAGTCACCCCTACCACATCCACCAGTTGACCTGGCTTAAACACATCCGTTGGCTTAACCTCCTTACCTAACAACCCCAGGGCGTACTTAAGAGCCTCATCAATGGCCGGTACCCCGCCTACCGGTATCTCCAGGACTTCAGGCGTCTTCTTACCTATGCCAGCCTTGTAGGGTTGCGTCATGGCTATCACCCTAACGTACTTTATTAAATCAACCATGCTGTTCAACTCCCCAACAGCCTTATCCACGTCAAACTTCTCAGGCAGGGTGGGTATCCTCCTTCTGAGGTACTTCTTAACCTCATCAGGTACGTTGAACCAGGCTTCACCAATACTCCTGAACTCGGCCTTAATGGGGTCAACACCGTACGCCCTCACGCCAATCACGTAGAGTGGAGGTGTCTCTATGACGGTGGCGGCCTTCACAAGCTCCTTACCGAAGAATGGGCTTGTCTTCCTATCATCAACGATTGTGGCGTGCACCATCCCAACCTTGTAACCCACGAAGCCCAGTAGCGTTGGCTTACCTAGGTCTACGGTAGGCCAGTTACGTATCCTAGGCACTATGTCCCTGGCTCTCTTCCTAGGGTAATACGCCATGGATCCCCTCCTAGGTCTATGAATCTTCAACCCCACTACAACACACCTTAGCGGTGGGCTAATGAACGTGGCCTTTTTAAGCTTTATAGATGATGAGGATTAGCCACGGCGCCTATCCCCCACCATTACGGCAATTACGGAAAACACCTTGGCCGCTGGTTATGTGAAAGGGGCCTATTGAGCGGGGTTTAAGGTATGCTGAAGAGGCGCTGTTAATGGGGGAGGGGTGCATTAGGCATGGGTGTTTCATTAGTGTACTGTATTAGCTTAAAGTTTAAGTTAAGTAATAAGGCATATTAATCAACGGGCATTAACCCTCCCAGTGAATGTTGAGGATTTGCCGATACCGGGGGTGCTTAAGGAATTCCTGGTGAGTAAGAGGGGCATTAGGACCCTTTACCCACCACAGGAGGAGGCTGTTAGAGCTGGTTTACTTAACGGCGAGAACCTGCTAATGGTGTCGGCCACTGCGTCCGGGAAGACCCTACTGGCCGAGGTGGCGGCGGTCAACAACGTACTGACTAACGATAAGAAGACTATCATAACCGTGCCGCTTAAGGCGTTGGCCTTTGAGAAGCTCAACGACTTTAAGGCCTACGGTGAATTGGGCATTAGGGTAGCTGCATCCACTGGGGATTACAATAGTGAGGATAGGTGGTTGAACTCCTACGACGTGGTGATAACCACCTACGAGAAGTTGGATAGCCTACTTAGGCTTAAGCCCAGTTGGATATGGGACGTTGGCCAGTTAATAATAGATGAGGTACATTACGTGAACGATGAGGAGAGGGGGCCGATAATAGAGTCCATAGTGGCCAAGTTAAGGATGCTTAACCTAAAACCCCAATTAATAGGCCTAAGCGCAACAATAGGCAACCCCGAGGAACTGGCCAAGTGGCTCAACGCAAGGCTGGTTAAGTCTGACTGGAGGCCTGTAAACCTGAGGGAGGGTGTTTACTACAGGGGTGTCGTGACCTTCGTTAATGATGGTGAGAGGCGTGTTGGTGGGCAGGGTGACCCATTAATCAACCTAACCATGGACACACTCAACGAGGGTGGGCAGGTGCTGGTCTTCTCATCCTCAAGGCAGGGGGCTGTGAGGATTGCCAGGAAGCTGGCTGAGTACATATGCTCATCACCTGTCAGGTACATTGACCCCGAGGAGGCTGGTAAACTGGCTGAGGATGTTAGGGAGGCCTCGTCATCAAGGATACTGGCTGATGAATTAACCAACCTGATAAAGTGCGGCGTCTCCTTCCACCACGCCGGCCTTGAACTTGAGGTTAGGAGGATAATTGAGGATGGCTTCAGGAAGGGGGTGTTGAAGGCCCTCGCCTCAACAACGACCCTGGCGGCGGGTGTTAACCTACCTGCACGTAGGGTTATTATAAACGAGTATAGGCGTTACGAACCGGGCTTCGGTTTCATTGAGATACCGGTCATGGAGTATAAGCAGATGGCTGGTAGGGCAGGTAGGCCCGGGTTAGACCCATACGGCGAGGCCATAGTGGTTGCCTCAAGTAAGGATGAGGTTGATTACATAATTGACAAGTACATTAAGTCGCCGCCCGAGTACGTTAGGTCAAACTTCATGAACACCACATCGCTGAAGTTCCACATACTCTCAGCCATAGCCAGCCAATACGCTGAAACACTGGATGACCTAGTCAGGTTTGTCTCAGGTACATTCGCTGGCTCACAGGGCATGTTTAGCAGCATTCAGGTTAATTCAATTAAAAGGATGATTAGTAGGATTGTTGATGAACTAGTGGACTACGGCTTCATCGTTAAGAGTGGAGATAAGTTTGAGGCCACTGAGGTTGGCTCGGTGGTTAACAGGGTTTACCTAGACCCAGACACGGCACACATCTTCATACTTGGCCTAGGCAAACTGGGGGCCGGTATAGACCTGGATGCGTATTCACTTATGCTCATAGTTAAATCACCCAAGGTACCTAAGGTTAAGGTCAAGAGGGGCGAGTTGGATGAATTGGCCCAGCGGGCGGCGTCAATGTGGGGCTCAATACCCCTAAAACCCTGTGAAGAGGATGAGCTGCTCAACTACCCCGAGGATTACGAGGACTTCCTGTCAGAATTCAAGACCGCCATGGCCCTCCTGGATTGGATTAACGAAAACAGCGAAGACCAGATAATGAAGCTATACGATGTTCAGCCTGGTGATTTAAGGGTCCTCTCAGACCAGGCGGAGTGGCTAGTGAGTGCACTCCAGGAGTTAGCTAGGACGCTTAAATTAGGTGGTGACGTTGTTAATGGGCTTAGGGCGCTTAAGTACAGGGTTAGGTATGGGGTTAGGGGTGAGTTGCTTGAACTAGTGGTTAACCTTGAGGGGGTTGGTAGGGTTAGGGCAAGGGCCCTATTCAACGCCGGCTACAGGACCATTGAGGACCTTGCCAAGGCTAATTTAAGCGAGTTAACCAGGGTGCATGGTATTGGTGAAAGGGTGGCCAGCTCCATATTGGAGCAGGCTAGGCAATTGGTTAATGAGGGTAAGGTGGTTAAATTCACCGAAGCAGCCATTAGTGGGCAGGGTAAGAGCGCTAGGGGTGGTTTACTCGACCACATACTTTAACACAGCCAGTTGGGTATAATTGAATGATGTTTATTAAGCCCTCGCTGCTTGTCAACGTAAAGCTTAAAATCGAACCCAAGCCGGTAATTGGGGATTATTATTGGTATGGAGCCTAAGCTTAAGGAGAAGTCGTGGGATTTGAAGAGGGAACTTGAGCTACTTGAAACCTGGGATAGGGAGCGGGATTCTGGGTTGAGTAAGGGGCAGGGGGTTCGTGAAGGCAAAGTCCTTGTGATAGACACCCCACCACCGTACATGAGTGGTAGGCCCCACATAGGTCAATTCGCCACCTACGCCCAAATGGACATGATAGCCAGGTTCCACAGGATGAGGGGCTACACAGTCATCTTCCCCTGGTACGCCGACAGGAATGGCCTACCCGTTGAGGTGGAGGTTGAGAAGAGGCTTGGCAAGAGGATGCAGGACGTGCCCAGAGAGGAGTTCCTCAGGCTATGTAAGGCTCAACTGGACGAGTACGAGAGGGAGTGGGTTAAGGTGCTTAGGAGGTGGGGCATATCAGCCGAGTACATACCAAACGGGACTGATAGCGTTGAGTACAGGACAATGACCCAGGCGACCTTCATAGAGATGTGGAACAGGGGCCTAATATACGAGGCCGAGAGGCCAACCATATGGTGCCCAAGGTGCATGACGGCGCTAGCCGAGCCTGAGGTTGAGTATAGGGAGGAGGATACGCACCTGAATTACATTAAGTTTAAGGTTAAGGAGACCGGCGAAGACTTGATAATAGCCACCACAAGGCCTGAGCTACTGGCCGCAACGGTAGCCGTGGCGTACAACCCAGAGGACGAGAGGTACGGTAGGTTGAGGGGTATGCATGCAATTGTCCCATTATTCAACCAGGAGGTCCCGATAATACCCCACCAGTCGGTTAAGAAGGAGTTCGGCACTGGCGTTGAGATGATAAGCACCTTCGGCGATACAAGGGACTTAGCCATAGTGAATGAGTTGAGACTCCCCATTAGGATTGTGGTCACCCAGGATGGTAAGTTAAAGGGCACTGGCAAGTACGATGGGTTAGGTATTAGGGAGGCTAGGGAGAGGATTGTTAAGGATCTTGAGGCGGCAGGTCTACTGGTTAAGAGGGAGCCCCTTAGGCATACCGTGCCCGTGTGCTGGAGGTGTAAGACACCCATTGAGATAATAGTGACCAGGGAGTACTTCGTCAAGCAGCTTGAGTTCAAGGATAAGCTGCTCAAGGTTATTGAGGACATGAAGTTCACCCCACCGGAGTACAAGAAGATGCTCACTGATTGGGTTAATTCACTTGAGTTTGACTGGCCGATAAGCAGGAGGAGGTATTACGGCACTGAGATACCCATCTGGTACTGCGTTGATGATGAAGGCAACGCAAGGCCCATACTACCGAACCCAGGCAGGTACTATAGGCCGTGGGTTGATGAACCACCGAGTGAGGTTAAGGAGAAGTGCAGGGGCGGTAGGCTGATAGGTGAAGATAGGATACTGGACACTTGGTTCGATTCATCAATATCGTGGATGTATGCCTCAGGGTACACTAGGGATAAGTCACTGTTCAACGCCGCCTACCCAGATGGCATAGTTAGGCCCCAGGGCTATGAGATAATAAGGACTTGGCTATACTACTCAGTCCTCAGGGCAATGCACCTATTCGGCAAGCCGCCGTTCAGGTACGTCAGGATCAATGGTATGGGGCTTGATGAGAAGGGTGAGGCAATGCATAAGTCCAAGGGTAACGTAATAGATTCACTAGCACCAGCCGAGAAGTATGGCGCCGATGCGGTTAGGTTCTGGGCCGCCGTGGCCGGTAGGCTTGGCTACGACTTCAGGTACAGTGAGCATGTTGTTAAGACTGGGAAGGACTTCACCACTAAGTTATGGAACATAGCTAGATTCATATCACAATTCCCTGAGGTGAATGATGGGTACGAGTTGACTTACTTAGATAGGCTAATCCTCAATGAGCTTAATAGGGTTGCCAGGGTTTACATTGATGGCTTAAGCGGCTTCGACACTTACGAGCCAACAATGGCCATCTACGAATTCCTCTGGCACATCTTCGCTGACCACTACATAGAGGCCGTTAAGTCCAGGGCCTACAATCGCGATGGGGCGTTCACAGAGGCTGAGCAGAGGGGTGCCTGGTTCACGCTGCATAGGGTCCTCGACTACTCGCTGAGGATGCTTGCCCCAATTATGCCATTCATAACCGATGCAATATGGAGGGGCATACATGGTAGGAGCATACATGGCGAGTTCATTAATGATCCTGAGGGCTACGATGAGGCAATGGGTAAGGCGCTTAGATTGTTTATGAACCTCAACAGTTCAATATGGGGCTTTAAGAACAAGATGAGGTTAAGCCTAGCCGAGAGGCTCAACGCCGTGGTCTACGCACAACCTGAACTTGAACCGTTGAAGAGGGAGCTTGAGAGCATGCATAAGGTCAGCTTCAGCTTCACTAAACCACCCAGCGAGGCTGTTAACATAGGTGAGGGCATCTACATACTTATGCCTAAGAGTTAGGCATTACCGGTAAGACCCATTTCTACGTGGTGACCCTCAAAGCACACTGGTCTCTCCTTAGCTAACCCTTGACTTAACCCATGAATCATTCACATTACCGACACCTCATGGCGCTTGATTAGGAGACATTGCGGCATAACTCATTTTTGTAAATCCTGCGGGTGCCCACTAACTTAGCCTCGACATTCGTATCTAATGCGTTTAACCACTATGAAATACCTTTGAACGTGCCGAGTTTAATATAGATACGCTGTTTTCCTTATTTTACACACAGGTAATGCTTTTTAAGCTTCCCATTCGTCCGATTAATCATGAGCCTTGGTGAGCGTGAAATTAGGGAGGTTAAGGAGGAGTGGGATTCCCCCATGGGCCGGTTGAGGATTTGGAACGTGAATAGGTTTGAGGAGCTTGGGTTTAAGGTGTCTAGGTTACCGATAAGCATTAGGATACTGCTGGAGAGCGTGGTGAGGAACTACGATGGTAAGGTGGTTAAGGTTGAGGATGTGGAGACCCTGCTTAAGTGGGATCCTAAGGCCCAGTACCCCAAGGAAATACCATTCATACCAGCAAGGTTGATCCTACAGGACTTCACAGGGGTTCCACTCGTGGCTGACCTGGCCGCTATGAGGGATGCGGTGGCTGGGTTGGGTAAGGACCCCAAGGTCATTAACCCACTCATACCCGTGGACCTTGTCATAGACCACTCAGTCCAGGTGGACTACTTTGGGGTGTCTGACGCCTTAAGGTTGAACATGGAGCTTGAGTTTGAGAGGAATAGGGAGAGGTACGTGTTCCTGAAGTGGGCTCAATCAGCCTTCAGCAATTTTAAGGTTGTGCCACCTGGTAAGGGGATCATACACCAGGTCAACGTTGAGTACCTGGCCAAGGTAGTCTTCGTCAATACTGCCAATGCCTCAGCCTACCCGGACACAGTACTCGGTACGGACAGCCACACCACCATGGTTAGTGGTATTGGGGTTCTTGGGTGGGGTGTGGGTGGTATTGAGGCTGAGGCCGTTATGCTTGGGCAACCACACTACATAACGATACCCCAGGTGGTTGGGGTTAAGTTGATTGGTGAACCCAGGGAGGGCGTCACGGCAACCGACATTGTGCTCAACATAACAGAATTCCTTAGGAGGAGGAATGTGGTTGGTAAGATCGTTGAGTTCTACGGCCCAGGCATTAAGGCGCTCCCGGCGTGGGATAGGGCAACCATATCCAACATGTCGCCTGAGTACGGTGCAACCACGGGCCTATTCCCCGTTGATGAATTAACCCTAAGCTACCTAAGGCTAACGGGTAGGGATGAAACCCACGTTAAGCTTGTCGAGGAGTACCTTAAACACGTCGGCCTATTCTACACCGACAACTATGAACCAACCTTCAGCGAAAACTATCAATTTGACCTAAGTGAGGTTGAACCAGTCATAGCTGGCCCAAGGAACCCAGATGAGAAGATACCTCTCAAGTCCGCTAAGGCAATGGTCTCCAAGCTTATTGATGAGTACGCCAACAGTAGGGGTGGTAAGAGGAGTAGCCTAGTCAGCATTAATGACATTGAGGTTAAGTTGAGCGATGGGGCAGTCGTCATAGCCGCCATAACCAGCTGCACGAACACTAGCAACCCAACAGTCCTAATTGGGGCTGGTTTAATGGCTAAGAAGGCTGTTGAGAAGGGGCTTAGAACCAAGCCCTGGGTTAAGACCAGCCTAGCCCCAGGCTCAAGGGTAGTCACGGACTACCTAACGGCAGCCGGCTTAATGCCTTACCTTGAGGCCCTTGGGTTCCACGTGACTGGGTATGGGTGCACGGTATGCATAGGCAACACGGGCCCATTACCCGAACCCGTGGCTAAGGCGATTAGGGAGAACGACATATACACCGTCGCTGTTTTGAGCGGTAACAGGAATTACGAGGGTAGGATACACCCGCTGGTTAAGGCGGCTTACCTAGCATCCCCAATGCTCGTGGTGGCCTATGCACTGGCCGGTAGGATAGACATAGACTTCGATAATGAGCCACTCGGCTACGATCCAAATGGTAGGCCAGTGTACCTGAGGGATATCTGGCCAAGCATGGATGAGGTTAACTCCGTGATTAAAAGCATGGTGACGCCGGAATTGTATAGGAGAAGGTACGCAGACGTATATAAGGGTGATGAATTGTGGGAGGGGCTTAAGGCCCCAAGTGGCTTACTCTACCAGTGGGACCAATCCTCAACCTACATAAGGAAGCCGCCATTCTTCGAGAACATAACCCCGGAACCACCACCGCTGAGGGATATTAAGGGGGCTAGGATACTGCTGCTCCTCGGCGATAAAATAACCACTGACCACATTTCACCGGCAGGCTCAATACCACTTGACAGCCCAGCCGCCAAGTACCTAATGGAGAGGGGTGTTAAGCCCAGTGAGTTCAACACATACGGCTCAAGGAGGGGTAACCACGAGGTCATGGTTAGGGGCGGGTTCAGCAACGTCAAGCTCAGGAACCTCATGGTCAATAAGGACGGAGGCTACACAGTGCATTGGCCGGATGGTAAGGTGGCGACGGTCTACGAAGTTGCGATGCAGTACCAGTCCGAGGGCGTCCCACTGATTGTGTTCGCAGGTAAGCAGTACGGCTCAGGGAGCAGTAGGGATTGGGCGGCTAAGGCAACTCTACTGCTGGGCGTTAAGGCTGTCATAGCGGAGAGCTTTGAGAGGATTCATAGAAGTAACCTAGTGGACATGGGGGTGTTGCCAATTCAACTACCCGAGGGAGTAAGCTGGAGGGGCCTTGGGTTAACAGGCAACGAGGTGGTTGATGTATTGGGTATTGAGGAGGGGCTTGAACCAAGGAAGAAGCTGAGGATTAGGATAACCAAGCCCAACGGTGAGGTTAAGGAGGTTGATGCAGTGGCCAGGCTGGATAACGAGGTTGAGGTTGAGTACTACAGGCACGGTGGCATACTACCCTACATGCTTAGGAAAATTGCATTAGGCTACTGAAACAATTAATGATAAGCACAATTCTCCTCGGGTTTGGAGCTAATAGCCTATGTGTTTAAAATAATGCTGAAGATACCTAGACTTTCAAGATGGCCGAGGAACTATGGCTTAAACTGAGTTAAATAACCATGGCTAATAATACTCACAGATGCTTTCATTATATTTCGAGGGACCTTTTTAATTATGTGGTTTTAACATGAACCTTGCATCAACAACATACGAACCCTTGCCATTCTCAAGCATTATGACTGGGTTTAGGTCAGCCTCAGATATCTGTGGGTTATCTACGATTAGCCTGGAGAACTTGACCATTATGTCAACCAGTGAGTAAATATCCCTCCTCGGCATACCCCTGTAACCGATTATCAACTGGTACGCCTTGGTTTCCTTAACCATGCTTAAGGCATCATCCTCAGTAATGGGCGCAATCCTCATTGACGTATCCCTATACAGCTCCGTTAAAACACCCCCCATGCCGAACAGCACCACAGTCCCGAAGATGCTGTCTCTTAAACCACCGACAATGACCTCAAGGCCCCCTTGAACCATGTGTTGAACCAGGTAACCGAAGACCCTGGCGTAGGGTGCCAGGCGCTTTACGTTACTGCTCACCTCCTGGCATGCCCTCTTAACCTCATCATCACTGCTTATGTTCAATGCTACACCGCCGACATCAGTCTTATGCATTATGTCTGGGGAAATCACCTTAATGGCCACTGGGTAACCCACCTCGTTTGCCGCCTTAATGGCCTCCTCATAATTAGACACAACCCTGTACCCTGGTGTCGGTATGCCGTAGGCCTCAAGTAGCTGGTAGGCCTCGTGGTCAAGTAGCTTAAACCTACCCTCCGACAGGGCCTTAACAACCAGATCGTGGGTCATGTCACTCCACCTCTTCCCTAAGCATCTTCCTAATCCTACTATACTCAACCAGGGCCCACAACGCCCTGGCCCCCCTGTCCGGTGTTGCATAAACCGGTATTCCACTGTTCTCCAGAGCATCATTGAACTTCTCCATTAATGCACTTCCACCGAAGGATACCACGACCATGGGTTTACCGTACCTCTTAGCATCAATTATGTAGTTGACCAGGTTTGGTGTTAGCCCTGGTATCTGCATTAAAGCGACTATTAGAGCCATGTCAACGTAGCTGGTGGGTAAGATGGAGTCTAGGACTATCTTGTAGTACTCATCGGTGGCGCTCCCAGTGACGTCAACAGGGTTCCTGACTATGGCTAGGGGTGGCAAGTATTTCCTGAGCATTGACTGCATGGTTTCGGGTAACTCAGGGACCTCAAGGCCAAGTGTGGATAGTGTATCAACTGCCTGAATACCCATACCACCACTATCCGTGAGGACCAGCACCCTCTTACCCCTTGGCAATGGTTGTGTGGCCAGGGCCTTGGCTAAGTCAAACATCTCCCTAACGCTGTTAGCCTCTATTAAGCCTGCTTGCCTAAAGGCACCCCTGTAGATTTCGTAATCCCCAGCTAAGGCTGCTGTGTGACTAGCCACTGCATGCACGGAAGCCTTAGTCCTACCTGCCTTGTAAACAATAACAGGCTTAACCTGAGCAACCTTCCTGGCGGTCTCAAGGAACCTTAAACCCTCCCCAGGGTACTTCAAACCCTCCATGTATATTGTGATAACTTTCACGTTCGGGTTGCCGGCGAAGTACTCCAGCAGCTCAGATTCACTCACATCAATCTTATTACCGTAGTTGACAGCGAGACCTATCCCAAGCTTCCTCCTAGACGCCCAGTCAAGTATAGCCGCAGCCACAGCCCCTGACTGGCTTATCAACGCTATTGGACCCTTGGGTGGCCTCCCCATCCTATCCTCGGGTAGGAAGAAGGTGTCAAGCCCATTCTCCGCGTTGTAAACCCCTATGCAGTTTGGCCCAAGTACCCTAACCTTGGAGTCCTTAATTATGGACCTAACCTCATCCTCAAGTCTCCTACCCTCATCCCCAACCTCACTGAACCCACCGCTAATTATTATCAAAGCCTTAACCCCCTTCTTAACCGCATCCGCAACCACCTGGGGAACCACGGGGGCCGGGACTGCTATGACGGCTAAGTCCACTTCATCATCCACGTCGGTTAGGCCCTTATAGCACTTAACGCCGTTTATGGAGTCGTACCTTGGGTTAACCAGGAATACCTTACCCTTAAACTTACCCAGTAGGTTAACCATTATGACGTAGCCTACGTGGCCCTGCTTGGGTGTTGCACCAACCACGGCCACTGATGATGGGTGGAATAATGCATCAATATTACTCCCCCTAAGGCCTGATTCACCACGCAATACCTCGGTAGCCATATAGCACTATATAAGCACCAGCAGTTTAAATATATTCCCGGCAATGCGAAGGGTTTATTATTAAAGGGGGTTAGGGACCCCGTTAATGAACCAAGCCAGCACCAGACCCAGTGGTGTGGATTACTTAGAATTCTATAGGGATGAATTAACCGACTACCACATATACAAAGCCCTAGCTAGTGTTGAGAGGAATGCCAAGAGGAGGAGCGCCCTTGAGGAGATAGCCTCAACCGAGTTGAGGCATGCCGAGTACTGGGCGTCGAAGGCTAAGGGGGCGGGTCAAGCAGTTAAGAATCCCCATACACCCATATTTAAGGTGATCTTCTACCTG
>Ga0081534_100340_pt1 | contig 15598 bp, 20 predicted proteins | sample MonGeyMetagenome_FD_71019 | JGI IMG/M metagenome (GOLD analysis project Ga0081534, IMG submission 71019) | Hypoxic/sulfidic aquatic microbial communities from Monarch Geyser, Yellowstone National Park, USA - MG (SPAdes) v1 (version 2) | ecosystem: Environmental > Aquatic > Thermal springs > Hot...
GATTATAACACCTGCAAATGTTAAAAATATATTACAAAAAAATAAAGAAAAGAGAAATTTATTATATGTAGAAGAAAGAACATTAAAATTCCTTAATGATACATATAAATTAGATGAAAATGAAGAAAAAGAAATATTAGAAGAATTAAAGGATATAAATTTACCAGATGAAGTAAAAATACAAATATTAGAATTCTTACCAAAAAATGAAGAAGAATTAAGAACAGTATTATATACACATTCTATAAGCAAACAAGATATGGAAAAAATATTAAATGTAATAAAGAAATATGGATAGAAGAGAAGAATACGCAGTTGTAATATATTATTTACCAGGGGGAGATCCAACAAAAAATATAAAAGAGCCAGTAGTATATACTGTAGGAAGGGATTATTTTACATTATTATTATTAACATTAAAACCAGGTGTTACAGTAAATTTATTTGAAGAATTATACATTGGAAATAAACAAAGAGATAAGGTAAGATCCATATTAAAAAGATTATCATTTGATGAATTACCAGAAATTGCAAAGGCAAATTTAGAAAAAGCAATAAAAGATTTAATAGCAAAAAATGAGAAAAAATTTGTAGAATTTTTTAATAAAGCGGGTCCATTAAATATTAGAATACATACATTAGAATTATTACCAGATATTGGAAAAGTAACTGTACAAAAAATTATTGAGGAAAGACAGAAAAAACCATTTGAATCATTTAAAGATATTGAAGAAAGGGTAAAGGGAATTAAAAATATACAAAATATAATTTATGAAAGAATAATTAGAGAATTATCTGGAAAAGAAAAGATAAAACTATTCACTATCTAACTTTATATTATTTATTTTTGATTTTATCTTTAAATATTTTTCATAATTTGTTAATTCAATATTACTCTTTTCTTTTATATTAATTAATAATAATTGTTTCATAAATTTCTTCCATTTTCTTTTATTCATTGTAACATTCCTTAAATGAGATTTCATCAAATGTCTACTATATTTCTTACTATTTACAAATACATGACCACATAATGGACATTTAAATATTTCCCTTCCATTTCTATCAATTTCTCTTATAGCATGCAGCATTTTTTATATATTTATAATAATATTTAAAAATTATTTATTTTGAACTAAAAACATTGAATGATCAATATGATATGGTTCTAATCTTACTTCTTTTATTATCTTTAATCCATAATCTTCTAAATCTTTTCTTACTTCTCTGAATATTTCTTTTGGATCTTTAGATACATCAATTGATCTTGCTTTTACTGCTAAAAATGCATATCCCTTATTTTTTAAATAATATTCAATATTTTTAATAAATATTTTTACCTGATGTGGCTGTGCAACATCCTGATATATTAAATCAACCTTTGTAACAATATGTAAATATTCCCATGGTTTATCAGCATCTGCCAATATTCCAATAATATTCTTTCTATCATATAATATTGGAACCAAATCTCTTAATATTCTTGAAGAAATATCTACACCAAATATTAATCCATTTTTATCAATTATATCAGAAATATGAGATGCAGTTGTACCAGATGCAATACCTAAATATAATATTTTATCACCTTTATTAATTGGTACTTCTCCAATATTTTTCTTAATTGCTGCTGCTAATTTAGATCTATTTGTAATCCATTCCCTATATTCTTCATTATTATATTTTACCAATCTTTCTTCATATACAGTTTTTCCAGGTACTAAATTCTTTGTATATAATCTTCCTTTTTCATCAATAAATATATTCTTATTTTCTTTTAATGGTTTTAATTTCATTTTTCAGATAATTCCTTAAATCTTTTATCCAATTCTTCCTTCAATTTCTGATATATTATTTTTCCATTCAAATCTGCTTTTACTGCAATAGATATTTTTGATGCCAATGTTCTGGCCATTGCACCCCTTCTTTTTGGAGGTAATTTTTGTAAATATGGATGATTAAATATTACACCATGTTTTGGTGGTTTTATACCTTTAGATAAATGTAAAAACAATGCTTTTTCTGCACCTAGAACCTGTATTGTTGAAGAAGGTAATAGTGATAATTCTCTTAATCCACCTGCCAATAATATTAATCTTGCACCTATCTTTGGAGTAGCAATTTCTGATAAATTTGGAGCAATTTCTTTCATCAATTTTTCAACATAATCTTCCAAATCTTTCCTTAAATCATAAATTTCCTTTATTTTTAATGATATTTTATTCATTATATCCAAATCTTCTTTTTTAAATATTTTTCCACCCATTGTATTATTAATATTATATTTCTTCATCAATTCTTCCCTATCTGAATCTATAATTGTTCTTATAAATTTCTCATGATCTTCAATTTCCTGTGAAATTTCAGGAAAATATAATCCATACCATTCCCTAAATCTTTCCATAAATAAATTTAATGATTTATTTAAATCATCAAGAAAACTTATTGCTTGAATTATTATTTCATCCCTACTTATTGAATCTGATATTTGTTCTTTTAATAAGTCAATAAATAATCTATTATCAATCTTTTCTTCCCCGATTTTTTCTAATACCCTTCTTATTATACTTGTATCTTCTGTATATTTATATCCATCAAATCTTTGTCCAATAAAAATATCTTTTTCCTTTATATAGTTTCTTATCTTTTCAGGTAATTTATTTTTATATATTTCCTTTAAATCGTTTAAATTTAATTCTAAATTAATTTTCTGAAAATTTTCTAAATTATCATCAAATATATACAATCCATTATATCTCAATAAAACATAGCTCATTTTATTATCTTTAATGATATTCTAAATCCTTTTGATGGAATTTGCATATTTATAAAATAATTTTTGAAAAATCTTTCATCATTTGCAACATCTAAAAATCTTCTATATATTCTTATTTGATATGTCTCATATATTTTTGTACCTCTCTTTCCCAATGTTCTCATAGTAGGTATTCTAATTATCTTTGTTGGTAAATTAACAGGACCCCTCTTTTCAATACCCAATTGTTCAATTATTTTTAATAATTGATTAGTAAATTGATTCATTGTTTTTAAATCTGTTCCCCACATTTTAATCCTTATCATTGACATAAATTCATAATATATATTATATTTTTAAATACTTTCTACAGGTTCAATTTTCAATATATAAAATATTTTATCCAATATTTCTTTTGTTAGATATACTAGGAATAATCTATGCGGATATTTATCTTTATAATTTAATATTGGAACATTTTGATAAAATTCATTAAATGATCTAACCAGATCTATTAAATATCTATATAAATGATTTAATTCCAATGATTTCTCAATATCATAAATTACATCTTTAAACTTAAATAAATTAATAATTAATTTTTCTTCATATTTATTTAATTCATTTATTTCAAATTCTTCGGGTATTTTATCAGCTTTATTTAATAATGATTTTATCCTTGCATATGTATATAAAAAGTATATTGCATTTCCTTCTTCTAAATTTAACATTTTATCAATATCAAACAATATTGTAGTATTTCTATCATATTTTAACATTTCCAATGATATAAAACTTTTTACTATCCTTTCGGAAGTTTCTTTATCTTTAAATTTTTCATATGCAATATTGTATAATTTATCATATAAATCATCAACATTTATATATAATCCTTTCCTTCCAGACATTTTTATATCCTCATTTATTCCAAATATTCTCGCAGTATTTCTATGTAATCTAACCAATCCATATCCATAATATATATATTTAGAATTCTTATCAATTTCTTCAATTACTCTTTTTACCATTAATTGATTATGCATTTGTTCCATTCCAATTACATTTATTGAAATTTTACATGGTTCAATTTCTTTTCCTTCATTATTTATTTCATATATATATTCTCCATTTGGTTGTTTTATATATTCCTTAAATTTAATACCAGATCTAATTATACCATGTTTCCACATTGCATATGCAATATCTTTTGCAATGTATGTAGTAGTCCCATTTGATCTTACAAGAACCTTTTCTTTATTTGAATATGCTTTATATATATCTTCCCATCTTGTTAAATCTAAAGAAATTGTATCATTCTTTTTTATCATTTTATTTTCTTCCAATATTTTTAATGCATTATCAAACAATTTATATCTTAATATATCTGACTCTCTAATAATTATATTAAAATATATATTAAATCTCCACAATGTATTTAATTGTTCAAATAAAATTCTTTCAGATATTTTTTTAGATAAATAATATACTTCATTATTACCCTCTTCAATCATCTTTATAATATTATATTTATATTTTTCCAATTCCGGAATTATTTCATACAATTTATTAACTATTACATATATAAAATCACCATAATAATGATCAAATTTTTCAGGTACTTCATATCCATATAAACTTTTCAATATATTCATTCTTTCCAAAAATATTTTCCTAATTTTTTCTTCATATTCTTCCTTATACAAATTTTCTTTTATTAAAAATTCTTTAATATTATTTATTACTTTTTCTAAATTAAAATCCTTTGGTTCTTCAGGTATTTTTAAATAATATATTCCCAAAATATTATCACTAACCTGAACTCCAGTATCATCTATATAATTTATTACATATACATCATAATTTAATGTTTTAAACAATCTATATATAGAATCACCAATTATTGAATTCCTTAAATGACCTATATGTAATGCTTTGTTTGGATTTGCAGATGTATGTTCTAAAAATACTCTAATATTCTTTTTTTCAAAATCAAATAATTTTTTATAATTTTCTAATAATTTTTCTTTATTTAATTTAATATTTAAGTATCCATTCATAAATTTATAATCCAAAACAAATTCTCTTATTTTTTCAATTATTTCATTTATTAATATGTTTGTATCTTTTCCTTTTTTCATTTCTTTGAATAATTTAATTGATATATCATAATCTAAATTTTTTGGAGGTTCAGAAAATTCTATATCATAATCTTTCAATTTTTCCCTTATTATCCACATAAAATTGATTTTTATAAAAAGTTTAAAAATATGGCAATTGTATAAAAATTTATGGTAAGGAAAGGTCAATCATTATCAATTGATACAATAATTATAATTATATTGGGACTAGTTGCTTTAGTCGTTGTAATATTATTTTTTACAGGTACTTTTTCTAAAGGGATAACTGGAACACAAAATGTACTAAATCCTACATTAAATCAAACAAATCAGACTGGCCAATTAATTGGTAATTTATCAAATCAAGTAAATGGAGGATCTAGTTCATCAAGTACATCTACCACAACGAGTAATACTCAATCAACTACAACATCTGGTACAACAACTTCACCTTCTACAAGCTCCACTTTTACAACCTCCCCTGGTGTATAGTAAATATAAAATATGAAAAAATCAGATGCTATAAGTTTTATAATTTTTTTAATAATCGGTCTTGTTGTTTTAGTATTAGTTATAGTTTTTGTAGCACCACAAACCTTTAAAATTATGTCATCTCAGCAAAATTTATCAAATACGTCAAATAATGCTCTAAATCAAACATTTGGTAATATCTCAAATAATTATAATGTTTAATTTTGGTTTTCGGTCTTGGGCCCGGGGGGATTCGAACCCCCGTCAATGGGTCTGGAGCCCACCGTCCTGCCACTAGACTACGGGCCCTAAAACTCTTCTTCAATTTTTAAATATCCTTTCTTTTTTAACCATTCAACTTCAGAATCTGTATATGAATATAATATATCCCCCTTTTTATCAGATTGTAATTCCCATGGTTCTACTAATACATATGTACCTTTTTTTAACCATATATTTCTATGCATTTTCTTATTTTGAGGAACTCTACATATTCTTGTTTTTCCATCAAAACATCTTACTCTTGCATGAGCCCAACCAACAACCTCTTCAATTATTCCTATAACCTGTCTATCCTTCGGAACAGGAATTCCTTCTTCTTCGAAAAGAGGCATTTAAAAAATATTATAAATTAAACATTAATAACTTACCATTCTTCCTCTTCCCAATCCCAACCTTCCTCCCAATCCTCTCCTTCTCCTAAACCTTCTCCTTCATACCCTTCCTTCATCTTCAATTCCTTTACCTTCTTTTTTAGGTCTTCCCAGTCCATACCCTTTTATTATTATATAAACTTTTATAAAGTTTTCTATGTATATTCTTCACTCCTTAGTAATATTGTTACAATATATTTTTTGTTTCCCTTTTCTTTATTATATCCAAACATTTTTTTACTTAATTTTACTTTCCCATACTTTTTTAATATATTATAATAGCTCTTTACCCTATTTTTTCCTACATATAAATATATATCAAGATCCTTTTCATTTATTTCATCTACTTTTTTTATTATATCTTTATTTTTCCTTGCTATTTTTAATATTTCATCTTCTATATCTTTATTATATCCTCTTATTTGTAAAATTAGATTTGCCTTTTTACTTAAACTTTTACATCTTGGACAAATAGTATATTCATATTCAAAATCGTCTATATCAAAATTATTATACCATTTATTATGATATTTTACTCTTCCACAATATTTACATATATATACTTTTTCTTTTTTCTTCTCCTTTCTATTTATTTTTAGATAACATTCATAGCATAATCCATCATATAATTTTTCAACTTCTCTTCCACAAGATGGACATATTCTTTTCATAAATAAATAACAAAAGTATATGGTATTCCAGCAATTTTTTTAATATCCTTTTCTTCAATTATCTTTTTCTCTTTTAGTATATTTATAGATTCTTCTCCAACGGCATATATAAAATATATATCTTCAAAATCCTTTTCATCAACTTTTTCCTTCTCCTCTCCCTTAAAAAATTCATTTAATTCTAATACAAATTCCCCTTCCTCAAATCTTTTTCCATATAAATTTTTATCACATAAAACAAGGGCATATCCATAATTATCTCTATATTTCTTTACCAATATCATTTTAACTTATATATTACTGGACTTTCCGCACCGCAGGCCAAGCATTTAATAATATATACCCTTTCCCTCTTTTCTAGTCTTGTATCTAACTTTTTGCATATTGGGCATCTAACAAATATTTCTATAAATTTATCTATCTTTGCTTTTATTTTCTCAAATTCTATCCTTTTCTGTAATATTATTTTCTTATCTTCAATTTTTGATGCAACATTAAATTCCTTTTGTAAAAATTCTGCTAATAAATTTATATCTCTATTTATTATATCACAAATTATTCCAGCATTTTCTATAGATGTCCATTTTCCAACATAATTTACTTTTGGTAATGGTATATTTATCGATCCCAATGTAGACCCATGTAAAACTCTCATACTACTCAATTTATTATATGCTTCATCTAGCATTTCTTCGTATGATGGTATCATATAACTTTATATTTTTCTGGTGAAGATTCATAAATCTCTCCAGATGATAATAGATCCTTTATAATATTTGATAGCTTTTCCTCATTTATATCAAAGAAATTTTCTATATCTTTTAAGGATACTCCATCACCTTTATCATTATCTCTTATAAATTCCAAAATTTGCTTTCTTAATTTTACTTCCTCAGGTAATTCTTCATCATATTCTTCCTTATATATTTCTTTTTTTACTTCTTTTTCTTTCACATTATTATCCTCACCACTATCTTTTTCTTCATCCATCTTATTATCTTTATTAATTTTCTTTATATTTCTTTTTGTTTTTTTAATGAAAAATTTTCTCCATATGATTTCATCGTCCCCATTTAATATACTTATATATCTTGCAATTACAGAGAAATTATTATTATATTCTGAAACATTTCCTAGAATTAATAAAGTGTCAAATAATTTAATATTATATACATCAAATAGAACAGCATCAAAAAATCCAAATGTATCCAATAATTTTAACCTAATTAATTTCTTTTCTTCTTGAATATCTATTACTTTTCCAATTAAACAAACTTTCTTATCTTTATAATTCTTTAAATCTTTCGAAAATATTGGTAAATACATATTTATACAGCTTTATATTTTTTATCTCCAGATTCATATATATATCCTTCCTTTAATAATTTCTCAATTGTTTCTCTTACTTTTTCTTCTTCTAAATTATATTTCTTAGATTCGTTTAATACTTCATTTAATGGAACACCATCTGGAAAATCTTTCTGCAAATCTTTTATTATATCCAATACCTTTGATAGTTTTTGCCTCTGTGTAGAAGAAATTCCTGACATAATTATATCAATATCCAATCTATTAGTTTCTGGATTTATTCCAACCTCTTTCAAACTATATAATAATAATTCTTTTGCAAGATTTACATCATCTTCAGTAACTACTGGAGATAATCTTATTTTTGCAGAAGCTTCAGCTATTCTTATTATTGACATTAGTTGTCTTGTAGTTATTGGTATTGTGTCTTCTCCAGAATTAGATCTTAACTTTATATAGAAATCTTTTACAATATCTAAAGCTGCAGTTGTCCATTGTGGCTCAATTTTCTTTGCATATATTATATATTTTCTCAATAAATCTTTATCCAATGGCGCTTTTCTTTCTTCTTTTAAACCTTTCAATAGTTCATTAACAATTGTTTCATCTTGTTGTGGATTTGGTTCATCTATAAGAACAAATATTAAATCAAATCTATTAATTATTGTTGGAGGTAAATCTATTTGATCAACTATACTTTTCATCTTATCCCATCTACCAAACTTTGGATTTGCAGCTGCTAAAATTGATGTTTCTGTTCTTAATGTTGCATGAATATTTGCTTTATCAATTGTTATTGTTTGCTGTTCCATTGCTTCATGTAAAGATTGTAATTCCTCTGTAGATAATTTATCAAGTTCATCAATACATACAAGTCCTCCAGAGGTTAATACTAAAGCTCCGGCTTCTAATACCCAACCTCCTTTAAATATTTCATCCCTTCTAACAGAAGCAGTTAAACCTACAGATGAAGATGTTACTCCAACTACATATTTTGATTTTGGAGCAATTTCTGATACATATCTTAATAATTTTGATTTTCCAACACCAGGATCTCCTAAAATTAATACATGTATATTTTTTCTTTCATCAACACTTCTCCTTCTTTTTCCACCAGATACTAATTGTAATGCAATTGCTTTTTTAATTATTTCATAATGCTTTCCGTATAAACCTGGAGCAACAGAATTTGCAATCAAATTTAATACATCTGCAGATTTTGCCAATTCTTTTATTTTTCTCTCATCCTCAGGAGATATTGATATATCTTCAACATCCTTATCTACAGTTTCAATATAAATTGCATCTATATATAAATCTAATATTGCTTTAAAATTTGAATTCTTTAATTCTTTTACAATTCCATATATTTTAACCCTTATTCCTGGTAATGTTTTTCTTTCCATTCTGGGTTCACATAGGTCCTCCTTTAATATTACAGTAATTTGGGCAGGTTGTTCACCTTTTTCAATTTGATCTGCAGGTTCCTCAATCAATAATCTTTGTACATCTATTGTTTCATGATCTGTTTCTATAAATTTTCCCTTTGTACTACCACATACAGGACATTTTTTTGGTTTTTCTATTACAAAATTCTTATTTTCAACCCAAAACTCTCCACCACAGTCTTCATGTAAATATTTTGTTTTTATAATAAATGGTCTTACTTCTGAAGATATTTTTATTATACCTTCAACCTGTATTAATTTATCTTTATGTTCAGATCTAATATCCCTTATTCTTAAATATCTTAAACTTTCAGGAAGATTTTTTATTCTTACCTTTACCTTTCTATCTAATCTTTCAGAAAAATATATACTCAATTGTTCTAGAAAATTTTCTGTCTTATTTAATAGGAGATCTAGTTGCTTATTATTTAAATATGATTTTATTTTCTCATAATCTAATATAACAGATTTCTCTTCTTCCTTAATAAATTTTTCAATTTCTTCTTTTGAAGCATCAAAAATTTGTCCCAAAAATCCTACATCCAAAATTTCAACTTCCTTCGTGTTATCCATATATCTTATATTACAAAAAATGCATATAAGAAAAAAATAAAAAATTAATAAGTGAAAATATGTATAAGGGCCCGTAGCTCAGAGGTGGAGCGCCGGCCTTATAAGGCTACGCTCCTAAGAAAGCCGGAGGTCAGGGGTTCGAGTCCCCTCGGGCCCATTAATAGTTTAATTGAAAGAGTTTTTCATTCTCTATATAAAGAGATAAATTGAACGCACAACGAATTTTTGTTTAACATCCTACTTTATCTTATTAATAGGCCTTACTTAATGTCATATATCCAGTAATTTATTCGGGGGAGAAGATTCCCTTGAATGATGCTTACTTGAGAGAGATGACTGCAAGAGAACACTCCCTTTTTAATAATAAGAGAAATATAAAAATATAATGAGAAATAGCTATATTATAGAAATAAGACCAATTCTAGAGAAATATAAATTAAAACAAATAATGCGAAAGATTAGATCTATAAGTCATTTGAAAGTACATAGAGTACCTCATATTACTCTCATATATAATTTCCGACCATTAGTAGCTCCGCTTAAAATAATGGAAGTTATTAAAGAAGTATCTAATAGATATGACAATTTAGAATTTTATTACGATAAATACGAGATAAAAAAAGGGAAAAAAGGATATACGATAGCCTTAGGTATAAGACCTAATAATGAACTTCTTCAATTTAGGGAAGACCTTTATAAGAGTCTAAAAAATTATATAAAAGAAAGATCTGACGCTAAATTCTATAACGAGAACTTCTGGTTTCATGCTGGCATTTCTTTTCATTTATCATGTAAAGTAGTAAAAAATATTTTAAAAAATAAAGAAATACTCCAAATTTTATCTCGTTTTTTGTATAAAGCTAAGGTATTAAGGATAACACTCGTAAATGTGGGTAAAATAGTCTATGAGTACGATATATTAAATAAGAAAATTCTCAATAGGGCAGAGGCCTTATCATTAGTTGAACTAGAGAAAACATATAAGAAATATAGGGAAAAGTACCTAAAAATAGAAGTAAATCCTAAAAGTTTAGATAAAATATGGTTCATAGCCGACACACACTTTGGACATAAAAATATAATTAAATATTCTGCAAGGCCTTTCGTAGACGTTACTACAATGAACGAACACATAAAAAATAAGTGGAATGAAATGATATCTAATGACGATATAGTTTATATAGTGGGGGATTTTGCTAGAAGAGATTTTAAAAATTACGTTAATTCCCTAAATGGAAAAAAGATCTTTATACAAGGTAATCATGATCCTCCAACGATAGGAGTAAAGCAATTAGAACTACAACTAAACAATTATAAATTCATACTCTCACACTATCCAACTAATTTGAATTCTTATAATGCGTGGCTAATCCATGGTCATGTACATAATAACAGACTGAGAAAATACCCATTCATTAACTCTAAAATAAAGACAATTAATGTTGGTGTTGACGTAACAAAATTTTACCCTGTAAACCTGAAATGGATACTAGATCTAATAGAAACTAAGAGGGACTATTTATATTTACCATCCAAAATTATTTAAGGAAAAGAAAGTTATCATGGGTTGTATAAACTAAAATGAATTATAACCTAGTAGCTTTTAGAAATAGTGTATATTAATAGTCTCATAAAGTTCTTATTCATTTTGACAGTATAAATGGAAATAATGAGATAACAACTTACTTACTCTCTAACAATTTTGTTGAATCTTTTATTATTAGATTGTAACGAATTTCAGTAACTTCTCCTGCATCGGGTTGTCTATAAACCGCATATCGTTTTTTCGTCTTCTTTACCTTTACAAATTCTTTTTTAATATGATATATCTTTACAGTACGCCCTTTCCATGCATCTTTAACGTGTATTTCATATACTCCTTTCTCCAGTTTGAAGGAACATGGATATATCTTACCGTCGATATCACATTCTACAATTATTACTGTATTCTTTCCTCGTATATATAAGGTATGTGGACCGAAATGTCTATCACGATAAATCACACCCTCCTTCGGCTCCCATATGCCCACCAGTTTCTTCAAGAACCTAAGCATATCCTATTCATTAGAAACAAAATGTTTAAATCTTTAACAAGTAGCTACTTTAGGAAGGCCCCTTTCATATTCCAGTATTGATCCACGTAGATCTCATGTTTGCCGTTGACACTAAGAATTCTCTTCACGTTCATTGTACCGTTTATCGTGTTGAGTTTGATCGCTTCATTGTTCTCTAATCATTTCGATATCGTTTTATTTGCGCGAAAAAAACATCATAATTATAATAAGGTTTGAAGGAAGAAAAACGATTTTTGCTAGAATAAGGATTCTAATAAATGCAGTGGCAGTTAATCCTGCCGTGATCTTGATTTTTTGCTAGAAAGGGCTGACTCTCAAAAGGTCAAAAGGTTCAGAGTTCGAATCCCTTCGAGCCTATAAAATTTTAGAATTATTTAAAATAAAATTAAAAAATTACTTTAATTGTACTTCCTTTTCTTTTACACTTAATACCTGTCCAATTCCAATTGTTTTATTCATATCTCTAATTGCAAATCTTCCCAATGATGTGTTTGGGAAATCCTCAAATCTTTCTACAACTAATGGTTTTGTTGGTACAAACTTTACAATTGCTGCATCTCCAGTCTTTAAGAATTGGGGATTCTTTTCAACTTCCTGTCCAGTTCTTGGATCTATTTTTGATTGTATTTCTACAATTTTACATGCTACTGCTGCAGTATGTATATGTATTACTGGTGTATATCCTACAGCAATTGCAGATGGATGATATAATACATAAATTCTTGCAGTAAATTCTTCTGCTAACTTTGGTAATGATTCTCCCAATTTTCCACATACATCTCCCCTTAGTATATCACCACTTTCAGGTCCTTTAACGTTAAATCCAATATTATCTCCTGGTAATGCCTCATCCAATCTTTCATGATGCATTTCTATGGATTTTACTTCACCAACAACACCATTTGGTTTCTTTGATGGTAAGAATATTACTTTGTCACCTGGTTTTAATCTTCCAGATTCTACCTTTCCAGTTGGTACAAGCCCTACACCTTTTATATTATATACATCACCAATTGGGATTCTTAATGGTTTATCTACCAATCTTGGAGGTTCATCTAATAGATCAAATGCTTCATATATTGTTGGACCATTATACCATGGCATTTTCTGAGATTTTTGTGTTACATTTTCATCTGATAAAAACGCAGCAATTGGAACAATTGCTTTTATTTGTTTTTCAGTATAACCAACCTGCTTTGCCAATGTTAATACCATATTCCTTACTTGTTCATATCTCTTTTGATCGAAATTTACAGAATCCATTTTCGATACTGCAATAATAATTTGTGGAATTCCCAATGTTCTTAATAATAATAAATGCTCTCTTCCCTGTCCTTCTGGACCCAATGCAGTTTCTGCTTCACCAGGTGCTGCAGAGACTACCAATATTGCAGCATCAGATTGAGCAGTACCGCTAATCATATTCTTTATAAAGTCTCTATGACCTGGAGCATCCAATATTGTTAACACATATTTCTTTGCAGGTATTTTAATTGCAGCTACATCAATTGTTACCCCTCTCTTTCTTTCTTCTATTGATCTATCCAACAAGAATGCTAAATATTCTGATTCCTTTCCAAATTCTTTTGCTACATTCTTTAGTTCTTCTAATAGTTTTTGATCTATTAAATTCAAAGATACCATTAGCCTTCCTACTAATGTTGATTTTCCATTATCTACATGCCCTACTACTACCAAATTAATATGTGGTTTTTCTCTTGCCATTTAAGATTATATTTATAAAAAAATTTATATATAATTCAGCCAGATACTAAAGGCTGTAATACACTATTAAAGAAACTATATGGTAAAGCCCCTGCAAATTCAAACATTATATAATTATAATCTGGAGTTGTATATACCGAAGGACTTAATCCATATTGCTTTAACTGATTTAATGCATTATTAACTTGCTGAATTGTTTGAAATGTAATAGAAGATGTCTTTACAGCTATTATAAATGATGGAGTTCCTTCAATTCCATATTCACTTGCGTCATAATTTTCTTCATTATATATTTGATAATAATATTCTGAACTATTTACACATGAATCTATTTCATTAACATTCAATCCTAAAGCCTGAGCTTCTTTATTAAATACGTTATATACATCTTGCTGACTTGATAAAGTATCCCATGATATATTTTGCATTTGATTATACCAAGTCCAGTTTGCAAATTCTTCCCATGTATTAAATCCATACAATTCATATACACATGCTAAATATTGTGATGATATATTTGCATATGGATGTATTTGATATAATGGAAAATCGATATATACCCATGCTATTTTTCCATTATCTATATAATTTTGCAAAATTTGTGGAAATGTTTGTAAATAAAACATATCACAATATGGACATGCATAATCTGAGAATTCATATACAATAACATTTGTATTACTTGGATTTCCATATACTGGATCTATATTTGTAATATTTGGCAATGGAGCCTGTTGTAGTGTTTGTAAATATAATTGTAATTCATTTGAAGAGCTACTAGATGATCCATATACTTTTATATTTGATATTGAGTTGGCTACAATGTAAGATCCTAAAATTACTGATATTGCCAATATTATAAATCCTATTATTATTGATTTCTCTATACTAAGATTAAATTTCCATTCTTCCTTTTCATTATTTTCTTCATTTTTTTCTTTTTCATTTTCCATTCAAAATATTTTGATAAAAAATTTATATTTATTTAAATTCATTACTTTCAAGTAAATAAAATATTCCCATTATAAATGGTATTACTGACAGAGTTTTTGAACGTGTTAATACATAAGTTAAAATTACTAACAAAATTATTATCCCAAATATTATCATATCCTTCCTATTTATTTTTATCATAATCATTATGTAAGAAAATATCTTATATACCTTATTTTAAATATATAAAGTTATGGCAGAATATCGGATCTATGAACATGAATTGGAATAGAAATATAGAAGAGGAGATAAAAAAATTTTGGAAGGAAAATTATATATATGAAAAATGGATTTTAAAGAATGAGAAAAATAAAAAATATATATTTCTAGAAGGTCCACCATATACAACGGGTTCTCCACATATGGGACATGCATATAATAGAACAATTAAGGATATTGTGTTAAGATATTATCAAAAGAAAGGATTTAATGTATGGAATCAGGCTGGTTTTGATATGCATGGACTACCAATTGAAGTAAAGGTTGAAGAAAAATTAAAGATTAGAGATAAAAGAGAGATAGAGAAAATTGGTGTTGACAAATTTATTAAAGAATGTTTTAATTTTGCATATGGATCAATGAATGAATTTACAAAATTCTACGAAGATATGGCACATTGGCAAGATATAGATAATCCATATTTACCAATTAAAAATGAATTTATTGAAAGAATATGGGAAGAATTGGCAAAAGGTTATGAAAATAAATTAATATATAAAGAAAAGAAACCTGTTTGGTGGTGTCCTCATTGTCAAACATCATTATCAAAACAAGAAATAGATTTAGGATATGAAGATCCTTTATATAAA
>Ga0081534_100341_pt1 | contig 15594 bp, 15 predicted proteins | sample MonGeyMetagenome_FD_71019 | JGI IMG/M metagenome (GOLD analysis project Ga0081534, IMG submission 71019) | Hypoxic/sulfidic aquatic microbial communities from Monarch Geyser, Yellowstone National Park, USA - MG (SPAdes) v1 (version 2) | ecosystem: Environmental > Aquatic > Thermal springs > Hot...
CACTAAGAGAATATATACCATACGTACAGGGACTATATTTTTCATCACATGACCCTAAGGATATATCGCAAAAAATAATTGATGCACTAAGTAAAAGGAAATCGACAAACATAGAAGGGCTTAAATGTAGTAATATCGTTGCAAAGGTAGAAGAGCTTTATACCAAGATTCTTAACTTAGTGTAATTTTAAGGATAATTTCATGAAGATTATTCATATACACCATCACTACTGGCCCGTGATAGGTGGACTTGAGAACGTAGTGAAGGCATTAGCCGAAGGCATGGCCAAGCTCGGGCACGAAGTCCACGTAATAACAAGCACACACGGCGCCGAAGGCAGACCAAGGGAAGAAGAAATAAACGGCGTACACATACACAGAATCAAAAGCATACGACTCGGCTACCCCGACTTGACATACCCACTGGAGTACCCAATCAACGTGCTAAAAAACGCAGACATAGTGCACGGACACAGCCAAAACAGCCTATTCACCGTTAAAATGATCGAGAAAGCCAAGGAACTTGGGGCAAAGACCGCCATGCACTTCATGGCCGTAGACGCGCTTAGCGATCACCCCAACTCACTGGTTAGGTTGCTGGGCCCGCTTTATGGCAGGTGGGCTGTGCTCAGGGCTATTAGGAGCAGTGATACTAGGCTTGTTAAGAGCCTTAGGGACAAGGAAATACTAAAGAGTAGGTACGGCATCGATGCCATTTACGTCCCCGACGGGGTTAACGAGGAATTACTTAACATGCCTAATAAGGCCGAGGAGTTCAAGGCCAAGTACAACATCAACGACCCATTCATAGTTTACATAGGCAGACTACACAGGTTAAAGGGCATCGACGTGCTGATCAAGGCAATAAGCATCGCCACAAAGGAAGAACCCACACTAACCGCCGTAATAATAGGCCCAGGAGACCAAAGACCATACAGGGAACTCGCCAATAGACTGGGAGTAGGGAAGAACGTGGTGTTCACCGGCTTTGTTAGCGAGGAAATGAAGATAGGCGCACTAGACGCATCCACCGCACTAATCCTACCAAGCATCAGCAACTACGCCGAAGCATACTCCCTAGCCATAACCGAGGCCTGGGCCAGAGGCAAACCAGTGGTGGCATCAGCAGTGGGTGAAATACCATACAGGGTGAAGCACATGGTTAATGGACTACTAGTACCACCAAGAAACCCCAAGGCACTCGCCGACGCAATACTACAATTAATAAGGGATAGGAAGCTAGGCGAGAGACTGGGTGCTGAGGGTAAGGAAAGCGTGACCACTTGGGATAAGGTAATTAATGAGTTGCTAAAGCTTTACGCATCCTAAGGTTCAGACTATTGTTAAGCTATTGATGGGGCATGAGTCAAATAGGGTTATTAAGCTGGACTTAAAGCTAACCCTAGCCGAAGTAATCGCAATACTGGCAATGAAGCCGTAGGTGAGTGGTTAAATGCGTATAGCGTTGATTAGGAGGGAGTACATAACTCACCTTGATGGTGTAAACAGGTTCATAGCCCTATTAGTAGAGGGGTTAGCTAAGCTTGGCCATGACCCATTAATAATGACGTGGTGCTACAACGGCATCGCTAAGGACCAGCTTCCAGATTGGTTCACAAAAATGCATGGCTTAAGCACCACCATACCCATCTACACGTTACAAGCCGAACCCTGTCAAGGCGATCCCTGGTTAAAAATTGCATGGGATTGGTGGTGGAAGGGTTCTAGGTTATTACACAAGGAAAGGGTGGACGTAGCCATAGTCAATGGAGTAGTCCCGCTCAGGTTTAGCCCAAAGATCATTGTTAACCATGGGGTATTTACAGCAGGCAAACTTTACCACTGGGCAGCAAAACTACTGTATAGGAGGTACGATGCTGTAGTCTGCGTCAGCAATAAGCTAAGGAGCGAGGTCAAGAGCAACCTTGGTGTGGATTGTAAAGTAATGCCACTACCGATAAAACTCGATCTGTACAAGCCAGCGAGCCCGGGGGAGAGGGAGAACGTAGTAATGCATATAGGTACAAGGCCCATCAAAAATCCACAGATAAGTATTGAAGCCATTAGGATACTGAGGAGGCACGGCTACAACGTCAAGCTTGTAATGATCGGCGCGCCAATCGGCATTTCTAGCAATGAAGCGGTGGAGTTCAGGAGTGGGTTGAGGGAGAGCGAGAAATTAGAACTACTATGTAAAGCCAAGGCTCTAATATTACCATCAAGTTACGAGGCATTACCATACGTTACGCTGGAGGCAATGGCATGCGGAACGCCCGTCGTAGTCTCAAGCGCCGTACCAGAAGAAGTCGTTATTAACGGGTACAACGGCATCAGGGTGAATAGTTACGACCCAAGGGATTACGCCGATGCGCTCGAGAGCTTATTGAGGAATGAGGAGTTGTGGTTGAGGCTTCATAGTAATGGGCTTAGGTTTGTTAAACAGTTCGACCATATCAGCGTGACTAAGAAATACTTAGACATCATTGGTGAAGTTTATGACGGCTGAGGAAGCACTTCGAAGTGTTGAGGATATTGTTAAGAGGTTAGGTGATGGGAAGGCCGTTGGGAGTTATTACCTTGAGTTCAGTAGAAGATTGGAGGTTTTAAGGTTGGTCGAGAAGTACTGCGAACCTGGCGCTACCCTGTTGGACCTGGGTGCCCAGCCGTTCATAATGTCATGCGCCCTTAAGAGGATGGGATATAACGTTGTGGCAATTGATGTAGAACCAGAACCATACCTTAGCATCGCAGAAAGCTGTGGTGTAGATGTCGTTAAGTGCGATCTTGAGAGGGATGGGTTAAAGGTTGCCAATGCCGATTGTGCAATCTTCACGGAGGTTTTAGAGCACCTGCACTATTACTACGTACCTTCAGTTCTGGAGAAGATAAATCACGCTCTGAAAAATAAGGGGTATTTAATACTAACGACACCGAACATAGCCTCGCTTTTCAGGAGACTGAAGTTGCTCCTCGGTAAGCAACCAATCTATAGGCACCATGTTAGGGAGTACACAATGGAAGAGGTCCTGGAGCTAATTAAGGGAGCCAGGTTCGACGTAATTGAGTCATATTACTCACTAATAAGCGATTCAACATACATAGATGCCGATCAGGAGGATTACCTAAGGGTGAAGAGCTACAAAGACCTCATAAGGATCACAGTCAAGAGACCAACAAAGGTGAACATCCTAAGGACCCTAGCATACCCACTGGTTAAGTTAAAACCAAGCCTAAGACAATCAATCATTATCGTAGCCACTAAGGTAGAGGAACCAAAGATGGAGGTGATTGTGAGGTGGTAAAGTTGAACCTATATCGTACCTATGAAAAAGCCCTTCATTAGTGCAATCATTACTGCATATAATAGGAGGGAATTCATTAGAGACGCTGTTAATAGTGTAATTAATTCCGTATTGCCTGAGGATGAGTACGAAATAATCGTTGTTAAGAACTTTAGGGATGAGTATGTAGACAGCATCGTTGCTAACTTAGTTACGGTAGGGCAATGATTGCCTTGGTTATTAATGCAGCAAGAGGTGACATAGTTACATTCCTTGATGATGATATGTATTTGCCAAATAGACTAAGCATTATTAAGAGAATATTCAAGAGTACACCTTCTTTGATTTATTATCATAATAATGTTATTACGATAAATGAGGCTGGAAGTATAATACATGTTGAATTGGTTGAAAGTACAAATATTTATAATTTCATTATTGTATATAATTATGAAGATAAATTAGATATACTTAAGAGATATGGGTTAGGTCCTGGACTTAGGTTAAGTTCCATAGCAGTTAAAGGAAGTTTCATCAAAAGATGGGTTAACATAATTAAATATTTTCCTGAACTTCAAGATGCTATAGTCTTCTTACTAGCTCTTATTAATGAAGGTGCGATAATTCATGATCCAAGGCCTTTAACCTATTACAGGGTTTCTAGTACAAGTGCTAGTAGCGTCAGGGCTATTATAAATCCAATTAATCGTTTCAATAGAGCCATTAGAATTAATGCTAGGCATGCCTTAGCCAGGCATATGTTGATTACCCTAGCTTCTCAGCTAGGGTTAAGCAAATATATTAAATATGATGAAGCTGAAATCATTGGCGGTATTTTATGGGAATTGGGGTAAATGGCTAAGTAGAGTAATCATTGACTTAGTTGGTTGCAGGTCTATGACTTGCATTGGTTCAATTATGTTTGGTTTGACGTATTTGGTGAGTCCTTGGTTCGCTAAGAGACTAAAATCCGTTATATTTATATTACACTAGGGTATTCAATGTATTATGGGGTTTAAGGTTCTGATGCTGCTTGGGTACTATGAGGGTGGTGGTATTACGACAGTAGTTAATAACTTAAGCAAGTATTTAACTACGCTAGGGGTTGAGGTTACGGTAGCAGCTAGAGTTGTAAGGATTGAGCCACCAAAGTACGTGAACCTCGTTAAGCTAAGGCCGGAGGATTTACCAGCTGAAGGCAAGCATTATGATGTTATTCACATACACACATCATATCCATACACTAAAGTTGCAATTGAGCATAATATACGTAACCTGGTCTTCACATGGCATAGCTATGCACCAACAATCTACGTACCCGGCATTAGAAATAAGATTATAAACTTAGGCTTAAGATACGCATACAGGAGACTATTACCTAAGATACGCTTCATAATTTCGATCTCTAACTGTGCAAATAAACAATTAAGCAGGCTATTTGGTGTATCGGGTAGGGTTATCCCTAATGGTATTGACCTTGAGCTATTTAAGCCATGCTTAAGGGAAGAACGTAAGGGTGATTCAGAGCATTATCCTGTAGTCTTAAATCTAACATCATATAATAACCTTAAGGGTAGAGATATATTAATTAGGAGCTTTAAGGCTATTAAGCGTAAGTATAGTAAAGCAGTCTTAATAGCTAAGGGAATAAATTATAACCTAGATGGTGTAATTAACTTAAGCGGCTACATGCCATATGAGGAAATTCCTAAGTTATACTGCAAGGCAAGCTTCTACTTACTAACATCAAAATGGGAAGGCTTTGGCTTACCAATAATTGAAGCATTTGCCACCGGTACTCCAGTTATAGCCTATGACAGAGATGATGCCAGGCGTGAGCATATACTAACTTCAGGTGGTGGAATATTATTTAACAATGATGCATCATTACTAAAGGCTGTTGATGCAGTTTTAAGTAATTGGGACATGTACTCGTTGAAGGGTATTGAGTACGCTAAGAAATTCGACTGGAGAGATATAGCTAGGAGATATCTTAACATATATGAGGAGGTGTTAACAGATAAGGAAGCATTATGAAGGTTTCAATTGTAGTTCCAAGCAAAGGATGCAAATACCTAGGTTACCTGCTTACTAGCCTTAGGGATCAAAGTGTGAAGCCTAATGAGGTGGTTCTTGCGGTTAAGGAGTGCGACACAAAAGAGGTCGAAGATCTCTGCCGTAAGGTAAGTCTCAGTTGCGTAGTGATAGAACAACGGCGTGGATTCTTCACCCACGCATTAAACCTAGGCAAGAAAAACGCAACGAGAAACCTCCCGTTATTATATAAAAGTTCCATCTTGGTCTATTCTTGGATAATGGCATGATCAGCAGAAGCTTGAGCGCAAGACACAAAGTCTTACACGAAGCGTTTAATAGAGAATTTTCACAACTCGTTTGACATGAGCCGTGAGCAACTTTTGGTGATCACGGAGCGTTACTGGCCTGATGGAAGTGGTGGTGAATTAGCCACTCATTTAATCATCGATATACTTCGAAAAGAGAAGGCGCTGGAGATCACTGTGATTACAGGTTCTAGGAATCCAATGAGACTTCCTGGTGTGAGGTACATTTATGAACCTTTATTATCTGTGGAGGGTAAACCTCTTTTATGGTTAAACGTGAACAGACTCATTAGAAGGGGGGAGTTTAGGAAAATTCTCCAAGAAAGTGATATAGTTTACGTACCTGGTTTTATGTTTCCTATAATACCATATGTCAAGAGTATGGGTAAGAGGGTAATAGTTCATCTTCATGGTTATGCGCCAGTATCCTATACAGCAGTTATATTGGCGCCGTATGAAGAGCATAAGCATAAAATTGCTCATGATGATATAAGACTGGAGTGCATGAGGGATGCTAAGCACTGCATCAGCGCAGGCTTGCTATGGTGGCTACCAATGTTGATAAAGAAGTGGGTATCTCAAGCGGATAAGATTATATGCGTATCCAAAAGACAAACCAATATAATCACTGATTTGGCACCTGAACTGGCAGGTAAAGTAGAAGTGGTGTATAATCCATTACCGCCAGAACTAATAAATGCAAATATAAATAAGGAAATCGATGATGTACCCACATTTCTCTATGTTGGTGGTGAGAGTTTCATAAAGGGGTTTCACGTACTCCTCAAGGCCTTGCCGTCACTCGTGAGGCTCGGTGCCAGGGTTAGGCTCTTCGGTAACTACAGAGATTTCCAAGTCAGGAACCGCTATGTTGAGGTTGTCGGCAGGGTTCCTCATGATGTAGTCATGAGGGCGCATGGAGATGCTTGGGGCTTGTTGTTCCCGTCGATTAATGAGGAGCCTCTGCCCTACGCTGTTGTTGAAGCTGCGTTGGCTGGTACGGTGCCCATAGCCGCTAGGGTGGGTGGTGCACCGGAGATCCTCAGTGGTACTGGGGCTGAGAGGTTCATGTTTAGGGCTGGTGATGCGGAGGACTTGGTGGGTAGGGTTGAGGAGTTGATTGGCTTAGGTGTTAAGGGCGTTATGGAGGTTGGTGAGGAGGTTAAGGGGGTTGTGCGTAGGAGACTTGAGGAGTCAGCCAGTAGGTTGCCCGAGGTTTTTATGGAGGTCCTTGGTGGTGATTGAGTCGTGGAGACCCTGAGGGTTTTAGTGACGGGTGGCGCAGGCTTTATTGGTAGCCACTTGGTTAAGGCCCTCGTTAAGGCTGGGCACCAGGTGAGGGTTCTCGATAACCTATCCACGGGTTCTATCGAAAACCTCACCGATGTATTGGATGCCATAGAGTTCGTTAGGGGTGATATTAGGGATTACGGGACTGTCGAAAGCGCCGTTAGAGGCGTTAATGCTGTGGTTCACTTGGCAGCCCTCATAGATGTTGCTGAGTCCGTGGAGAAACCCGACCTGTACTTTGACGTTAATGTTATAGGCACGTACAACGTGGCTAAGGCATTGAGGAACATAGACACGTTTGTGTTTACATCATCGAGTGCTGTCTATGGTGAGCCCATTAAGGTACCAATACCCGAGGACCACCCATTAATGCCCAAGTCACCATACGCAGCCAGCAAGGTATCCGGTGAAGCCTTAGTACAAGCCTTCGCTAATCAATGCGGCTTCAGACCCATGATACTCAGGCTATTCAACGTCTATGGCCCCAAGCAGTCTAGGGCTTATGCCGGTGTTATTATTGAGTTTATTAGGAGGGTTTCTAGGGGTGAGCCACTGATTATTTTCGGTGATGGTGAGCAAACAAGGGACTTCGTGCATGTAAGTGATATTGTTAATGCGATAATGCTTTCGCTTAAGAACGAAAAAGCTAGGGGTGTGTTTAATATTGGTAGTGGTGAGGCAATAACAATAAATCAATTAGCAAGACTCATTATCAAGATGGCGGGTAAGGAGGATTTGAAGCTCATACATGCACCATCCAGACCTGGTGATATTAAGTATTCGGTGGCTAATATAACGAGGGTTAAGAGAGAATTAAGGTTCGAACCCAAAATGAAGCTTGAGTTAGGCATTAAGGAGTTACTTAAAAATTACAAAGGCACAGCTTAGTCCAGCGGTGTTAGTGCCAAGACTATGATGCTAATTAATCTTGTCTTCTGGGATTAGGGATTATAAACTTAGTTAGAGTGAAGCATTCATGCTATTGCAATGTAAAGGTTTAGGCATCAAGCTTAGGCAACATCTTGTTTCATTTAATAGAGCTAAGCATATAAAGCCATCAAATACAGGAGCGTTGTGAAGCAGGATAGCGTAATTACAGTTTTACTAGTTGTAGCGGCTTTGGTTTTTGCAGCGCTTTACGCAGCTAACCGCCTAAGTATTAATGTATTAATCTATGTAGAGGTAACTTTGGTCTTGGCAGTCTCAGCATTACTCTTGCCTACTGGTGTAAACAGAAGCAAAAATAAAGAGATACCAACGTTTAGGATGCCTTTCTCGCTATGGCTTCTACCCATAGCAGTATACACTGTAAGTCAAGTAGAGATTCTTCTCCTCAGACGGACTGGTCTGGGTTATGTGGTGGCATTAGCGGTGGCATTAACAGTAACTGCATTTGCACGTGAAGAGCCTATGAAGAAGGTTATGGTAGCCACGGCGATAGTGGGGGTCTCCATAGTCATTCTTTACTCGATTTATACCCCTTCGTTCGGCAATGATACTTGGAGGGACATAATCTGGGCTACTCAAATAAGCCAATTAGGCCATATTGCTGCAGCGACAATTAAACAAGGTGCATACCCTTTTCCCATGGTACCTCTGACTTATGCTATGTTATCAGTTACAAGCGGAATGAATGCCACTTGGGCCAGTGTTGTGCTTGGCCTAATCTACCTGGTTCAATTACCATTGTTGATATACCTATTATCAAGGAGATTCACTGGCATATCTAGTCCTCAAGCATCCTTGCTGCTGCTTATTGCACCACTCGCTGTTATATGGTCTGTATGGTACATACCAGAGGTATATTCACTAAGCCTATTCCTTACTGCTTTCCTGTCGCAATCGACACCGGTTACCTTAGTTCCCTTACTTGCGGCTGGCGTTTTTGGACATGGTGGTGTAGCTACTTGGATGGTCATAATTATGGTGGTTCTCTGGGTTACTACCAGGAAAAAAAGTGTTGCAAATTTGCTGCTTTATCTGCTAGTTATTTTTGTAGCATATGCAATCTATACTACGTTATTATTCAACTTGACTGGTGCTTACAACAGTGTGTTAAATGCCGTATTAGCATTTCTGCGGGGTGCAAGAATACTCTCGGCAACAGTGCCTGTACCTAGTCCTCCAACTTCATCTCTTGGTAACTTGGCATTATCCACGCTTGCTGTATTAGGTCTCTTTGTATTTCTGCGCGGTAAAGGAGCTGCAAGGGCTTTGGCATTCTTCTCTGAAATGTTCCTAGTGGTTGCATACATAGGTGCATCGGTGTTTCCAGCTGCAGATTTACCGCGATACCTCGGATTGCCGTCAGCAGCGGTGTTAGCTATCCTGGCGCCTTATGCGTTTAAGGTGCTCGCGGAGAAGAGGGGTGGTCGTATTTTTTCTTCTCTGCTTTTAGTGGTTACTATCATTGCCTTTGCATATTCAGGGTTATTTGCGCCTGGAAACCCATATACAGCTAATCCATATAGCTATTCCGTAAGTGGCTTGATAAGCTATGATGACGCATTGCAGTTAATTGCTATTTCACATATTCTGGGGCCTGGTTTATACCTAACTGATTGGCGGAGTGGTCTATTCCTTGCTTACAAGTATTTATGGATAATTCCTCGATACCAAGGATTCGAATATAATAATGTTAATTTTTTAGAGGCTGGTTCTTATGGATTATTCATTAACTCGATGTATCTACGGAATTTTAGAGGGTTAGTACTGTTAAGGCAAGGGGCCATGGAAATGCCTGGAGTTTATGAGCCTGGCATATTTAGCCATGTACTTACTTATAATGGTGATATACTTTTTAATGGTAATAATGGATCCATTTTAATATGGGCTCAACCGCTGTCGTAGGTCCCTTAGGCATAGGAGGCGTTAGGTACATTACCGAGAGGCTTCTTGAGGCACTTAAGAGAGAGGGGATAGCGGTTGATAGAGTGGTAATAGATGGGAACTTACTCGGTCAGGCATTTTCCTACATTAAAAAAATGCGGTTTCTTCAGCAATACCAAGACATAATCTTTACTGGTTCAATACCACCTCAAATGCATATATTCATCAACAATAGAGTGAAGGTAGCTTTATTTATTCATGGATTTATTTACAATGAGCTTTCGGGGGCTATAACTCAGGCACCACCTAGGATTAAAGCTGGTGCCTTATATCTTCTTTCGCAATGGAATTTCTCTAAATTATTTAATAGAATTGATTTATACATATGCCATAGTATCACTACATGTGAAGCAAACAAAATACGTGATGAATTTATTCTTATTCCTCAATTCATATTCCCGGAGGAAATGCGGCGATACATGGAAAAGAGTAAGAGTGTAAAAAATAACGATGGAAAGACAATAAAGGTTGTGACTTATGCATCGTTTGGTGATTCACCTAGGTTATTGAAGGAGCATTCTCTATTAACCCTTATGAAACTAGTTAGCAAGCAGGTTAATAAGGAAATAGAATTCATCATAATCAATCCATCAGCCACCGCTAAAAAAGAATACATAGGCAATCTAGTGGTGAAATGGATGCCTTATCTGCCAAGAGAACAGTTCCTAAAGCTGCTCGCAGATTCTGATCTATACATTGAAAGGTGCATTGATGAAGAATTAGGACTGGGATCCATAGATTCAGCGTTAATGGGTACCCCCATTGCCAAGCTAACGCATGGCTTTTATGTAGATAGGCAAGACTACACCAATGAGGTGATATGGGAATCCTCATTCAATAAGTTAGTTAATACAATCTCCGACTATCTAAATAATGTTGAGTATTGGAAACCCTTTTATGTCAAAAGGCTCAGAGAATTCCTCCTAAATAAACGTAATTGGGACCATATTAAGGAACCACTTATTAAGTTCCTTAAGTAACTACACTATTTATGGTTCGCAGTTAGAATCGTGTGAAAATACTTATAAGTCTTCTTCAGTTCTGAGACGTAATGAGACTTTTGGTAACTACCAATGGTATTTGGTATAGTGGAGCGCAGATCTCCACTAACGAGTTTTTGTCTTTCCTTACAAATTTGAAGAGTATAGAAGTAAAGATGGTTTCCTGTCTTGGGGGTAAATTTATTTCATCTCTTGCTAATGTTGAGATTCATAGAGTGCCCTGCTGGAATACTGGTGCGTTACTTAACATGAAAACAGATAGTGTATTTGAACAGCTTATACGTTGGGCTGATGTAGTATGGATTGCCACAGGCGAGTTCGCCGTGGCGAAGGAGATTAAGCGTATCAAGAAGTTGCCAGTAGTGGCTCATCTACACTCCTATGAGCCTATTTGCCCAATCATCTGGTTTTCCTATGGATTTAACGGTGTCTGCGGTAAGGAGTGTTCACCCTGGTTATTGATTCGATGTAAGCAGGAAACCAATATAGAGTTAGCAAGGATAGGATTATTAAATAGGTTTAGGGCTGAGGCATATTGGCTTCTCGACTTTGGTAAGGGGCCTCTGGATTACTATGGATGGAGGAGGGTTATGGACTCTGCCGTTGACTCAATAGATTTCTTCATAGCCGTGTCTAGGGCCACGAGGGATATCATTGTTTCTCACCTGCCAGAGGTTAGGGATAAGATAGAGGTGGTCTACAAACCAGTGGCTCATAGATCTTGGCGCTATGTATCGTCGTTCTCGGATGAGCCAGGTGATTACATGCTTTACGCTGGCGGAGCAAACCCAGTTAAGGGCCCTCACGTCCTATTGAACGCCTTGAAAATATTGTTGAATGAGGGTATCAATATAAGGCTTTACATGACTGGTGTATCAAATTCGTGGCTAGAAGGCTTAGCAAGGAGACTTGGCATTGAGGGATAGGTAATGAAAATTTGCCATGGCTATGTCAACTTCGGTTCTCTCAATACACTCTTCAGTAGGTCTGATACGTAGCACCTAACCCTATTACTTAGTATATTGAATTTAATAGTAAACTTGACATAGGCTACTGCCTTAGAATTAACATTGTTAGCTACTAATTCGTTACAATACCAGTACCAAGCAGTGAAAAGCCTATGAAGGCCGGTCCGGAGAATGGTTCATAACAAGAACCACCTAACCCCAGTCTCCTTAGAATCGGAACAAACATTTGCCCAAAACCAGTACCACCATCAAGCTCTGGTTCATGGTAAACCCTTATTTCACCCTTAGTAGCGTAGTAATGAATGGCTAATGTATTTGCTAGTCCAGCAAAATTGAAAAATTAACCTAACTCTCTTAAAATCTAAAGGTATTATTACATTATTATCTTAGTTATCTTATTATCATTCATTTCTTTATGTACTTAGCCGTATGCTTGCATGGTGTTAAAGCATAAAACGCTGTGTACTCTCTGTTAGTGGGTGTCTTGGTGGTGTTGATTAGGATGGGGGTGCCTGTTAGGTTGTTGGTGTTTCAGGTTATTCGTGCTTCACTTCCATTTGATTACGGTTTTGTTACCGTGAATCACAATGGCCTTGGGTTAAGGTTTTACGTTCACTATGAGGCATTTCAAGTAATAGATGAATTATTGCTGTTGAATCAATATGCGGAGACCTTTAAGTTAAAGCCGTGCGTGGTGGTTAACGTGGGTGCTCATGTGGGCGCCTTCACAATACCCATGGCTAAAGGCATAATGCAATCATGCGGTAAAGGCCTAGTTATGGCCATAGAGCCAGTATCCATAAACTACCGTGCACTGGTTAACAATATTAAAGTCAATGATGTTGAGAATGTTGTATTACCGGTTAAGGCTGCCGTTGACGTTAAGCGAGGTGTTGAAGAGCTTGGTTGGGTTAATGTGAGGGAGCGTGTGGGTTTATAGTGGTTCGTTATGATAGGGGTATTAAAGGTGGATTTCACGTGCTTTTAAAGGCCCTGAAGCTCTTGGGTAAGTCGAGGTGGTTCAAGCCTCTGCGCTCTATTCTTAATTTCATTGATGAATTTTGTAAACAATGTGGTTACCTTAGGGAGGGTACTAAGTAGGGGGGTCCTTAGTTAATGTTTATTCAAGGGTTCATGTAACGATAATACCAAGCCTTTACGAGGTTGCTGAAAAGATAAGGGCTATGTATAATATGTGGTTTCGGTATAGGGATGTTTATGGCAAGTTAATCATTATTTTCAGGGAGATTTCTCGAAAATTCGATATAACGTTAAATTTTTAAAGCTCTCTCATTATTAAATAATAGGGTTTAATTATGTTATGGTTTAGGAAACTTAAGATTGCTTTGTTTAATATGTTTAGGAAGCTTAGGGTTGCTTTGACTATTCGTTATGTATTTAATAACTGGTTTTTACTATTGATTAAGTATGCCTTAACTAGGCTTGGCTTTAACGTTAAGCTTATGGCTAGGGTTGGTGATTGCGTTTTTGAGTTGAGACCTGAGACCTTTGAGATGCTTGCCATTAGTGTTTCACATGGATTGGTTAAATCCGTTGGGTGTGTTGGTGGTAGGTTGTTTGTGAATGGGGTTGAGGTTGATAGTATTGATGGTGTATTTCGTAACGTGGAGACTTGGGCTAAGATGTTCGGTTGGGTCTATGATTTAACCAATGGCTTTTGGTTTAAAGATGGTGCAAGATTTAGGCATATGTATTGGTTGATCCTTGAGGTTTTTGATTATGGTACTTACGAGCCGTTGAATGTTAATGGTAGGGTTGTTGTTGATGTTGGTGCCTATATAGGGGACTCAGCCATCTACTTCGCATACAAGGGCGCAAAGAAGGTGATTGCAATTGAACCCCATCCTGGTGCTTACGTGGAGATGCTTGAGAACATCAGGCTAAACAACCTTGAGGGTGTGGTTGTTCCGGTTAATGATGGCTTGGCTAGTAGGCCGGGCAGGATATGCATCAAGGAGGTTGATGTTGAAGATACCTTTAACACATACCACAGACCTGGCGATTGTCTCATTGCTGTCCCGGCGGTGACACTTGGTGAGTTAATTGATAAGTTCGGTGTTGATCCTAATGATGCCGTGCTTAAGATGGATTGCGAAGGCTGTGAGTATGATGTGATACTGAATGATTATGAACACGTTAAGTTATTTAGGGAGTTAATCCTCGAATATCACTTAAAGCCTGTTAATAAGTCATTAGATGACTTACTGAATGTGCTAAGCAGAGACTATGAATGCGATGTGTATTGTCGCAAAGACAACGGGATCATGCACTGCATCAGGAAGTAAGCTAATGCTTATACCGTTTCCACACATCTGTTGAATATTATTGGTTTGTTCACAGCAAGGAACGCCAACATTTGCCAGGGGTCAGTGCTTCAAGTATACGTGCTTGTTTGTTGTTAAAGGTCCAGTGCTTTTGGCCTAACTAGGAATTATCTGTAACTCAGCACCTTAACCATGCCTTTTCCTAGTATTTAGGCAGGTTGTGCCTAACAAGTATAATTATAATAAATTCGCTCACTGCCTAGAGTGTCACCAGCTAGCCATCACCCTATATTAATCTTGAGTATAATGAGTGGTGCAACGCAATTAATGCTTACATTGAGAGCCAATTGCCACTACCCTACGTACCTTAGGGTAATAAGGTAAGAAAAGCCTATTTCGGACTCACTCTCATCGCCATTAATCGGCATAAACCTATAGGTTAACCACTGAGAGCCATAGATTCAATACGCTTTTCATGCAATATTCCGAGTTGAACGCAATTTAGAGTTCGCAACTAAATGATGTTGAGCAACGGGAGAGGAAAGTGACTAAGGTGTTAAATTAGGTTAATTCCTGGTTAAGCTTGAGACACTGGGTGCTGGGGGTACTCAGTGTCCCTGGTTCCCTGAGACCCAGGTACCAAGGGGCCCAGTGTACCCTCTAATTAACCCCCACTTGCAATGGTTATGTATGGGTAGGAGGGTGTTGAAGGTTAGGGTTGGGGAGGAGCTTTGGAGGGCCCTTCACATTGAGTCGCTTAGCAGTGGTACGCCAATCTACGCCATGATTAATGATGCCGTTGCGGTATACATGGCTCTTAGGCATGGTGACGTGGAGTTGATCCTAAAGCCAGGTGTTAGGCTTAACTTAACAACCCTAAACCCCGAGATTATTATAGCTAAGCCTGAGGGTAAGCATGAGACTACTCGGACGCAGGGTGAGGCTAAGCAGGTTAGTGAGACTGCGCCATCTCAGGTTGAGGCTAATGCCCCAAGCTTCCTGGTAAATAACCCATGGCTAGACGTAATTAGGCGGCGTAGCTAACATGAGTACGGGCTAATTAGGAGGTGTAGAGTAGGGTAGTGCCTCTTAGGTATGAGGCATGCATGTCCCTTATGAAGACTATTAAGGCAATGCAACCGGCATTATGGTAGTGTCAGCCTAGTGAAACTGCGCCTTAATCTTCTCCATCCTTTTCGCTCTTAATGAATAATATATCCTCCACGATGTTTCCTAATGGCCAGTTATCCATTTTGTTTACAAAGGTTAAATTGTTTATGGATTCGCTGAATCGTGGAAATCGCAGCCAGCCCCCAGCAGGCAATAGATGATGGGCTGTGGGTGAAGTACCATTAAAAGTGTCATTATCTATATAGGATATTTACCCTATTTTTAAAGCCCTATCAATTTTTAACCCATGAAGCGATTAAATGAACCCCACTGCGACACCAGCCTCACCCTCTGTTGCGAACTGTGCGAAAATGCGAATCCATAAACAATTAGGAGTTTGACCGTGAATTTAAGCTACATGTAAAGCT
>Ga0081534_100342_pt1 | contig 15575 bp, 16 predicted proteins | sample MonGeyMetagenome_FD_71019 | JGI IMG/M metagenome (GOLD analysis project Ga0081534, IMG submission 71019) | Hypoxic/sulfidic aquatic microbial communities from Monarch Geyser, Yellowstone National Park, USA - MG (SPAdes) v1 (version 2) | ecosystem: Environmental > Aquatic > Thermal springs > Hot...
GCTTATTTTTTCAATATAGATTATATTATTATTTTTTATATAAAATCTTACATAATCACCAGAATTTAAATTATTCATATCTATAGATTTGTCAAATGAATAATCTTTTCCATTTATTTCTATCATTACTTTATCCTTCATTATATTTTTTATTTTTCCATATATTATTCCTTCTTTTATATAATCAAATGACTCGTACATATAAAATATTTCCATTTAAATAATATAAGCTTCTATTAATGCTGCTATAAATATAAATAATATAGATAAAACAAATAGTGCTAAAGAATCTGAAAGTATAGTTTCTAAAGTTTCTTTATCTAAATTCTTTATAAATGCTATTGATAAAATATTACCTGCCAATGCTGCTAAAAAATATCCTAAAAACTCTAATATTCCATGTGGTAAAATTTCTAACAAACTAATAGTTGGAACTAAAATAAATTTATATAATATATTATTTGAAATATATTCAGAGGCTCTTAAACCTAAAAATACTCCAATAATTGAGGCATTCCATAATAATAAATATATAGATCCAGCACCAAATATTATTGAAAATGCAAAAAATAACAATAATACTGTCATATTATTAAATAATATGTATGTAAAGAAACTATTTGGATATATTGCATGTCCATAAGTTAGAGCAATAACGTTTTCCCTTATATCTTCTATTGCCTGTATTTGAGGATAAAATAAATTGTAATTTATTATATAACCTATATAGAATCCAATTATTGATGCAAAGAATATTACAAAAGACATTATAAAATATTCCTTATACCTTAAAAACATATTTTTCTTTGATTTTATTTTTTCAGATATTTTTTCATCTTTTTCTATTAACTTATTATATATTTGGACAAATGGAACTAAAGATATTGCAATTATTAATATCCCACCATATGATCCAGATTTAATTGACAATAATGTAGAAAATACAATTATCAATATACTTAGGAAGAATAACATAAAGTAATTATATCTTATCTTCTCTATCAGGATATCATACATAATAAAAATTCTAACTCTATTTTATTTAAATTTGACGGTATTATAATGCATAATGGGGGGTCTAAATTTATATTTAACAATTCCTTTATTTCCTTATAATATATTTTCTCATTCTTTCTGTTTAGGTTAGAACATACAATTAACTTAAAATTATCATTAAAAATTTTTTCTCTTTTATTATCTATTTCTAATAATCTTTTTATCGCTTCTTTATGATCTAGATACTTATTATTTATAGGATCTAGATCCAATAAGACCAATGTATGTAAATTATTTTTATAATTTCTTATAATATAATCGTAAAATTCTGTAGATTCATGAAATGATATTGAAACAGTTCTTCCAAACTTATATAAAAATAAACCTATTTTTCCAATTTCATCAAATATTGACGGAGAATTTATTATTTTAAATTCTATATTATTTTTCTTACAAAGTTCAATAAAATACATATGAGTAGTTGCAAATAATGGATTTCCAGATGTTATTAAAATTATTTTCTTATTTCTATTATTTAATATTATCCTTTCTAATTCTAATTCTATAAAATTTCTATCAACAATCTTTATATCTTTTCTTATATTTAATAAAAATTCTTTTGTTTCTTCATCAATAAAATTTGTATAGTATTCTAAAAATACTAAATCTGCACTTTTTATTTCTTCTATTAAACCATAAGGTATTTCATCTTTATTTTGTCCAATTCCAGATAATACAAACATTTTATAAATTAAAGAAATCTTTAATTTGTCTTTCCTTAGATTGATTTCCAAATGTTTGATCTATTTTCATTTTCAATGCTTTTAAACTAGAACTTGTATATTCATCCAATTTCAATTTTTCAGCCAACCATAAACTTGGCTCTAAATATTTTACAACACTACCATAATGAACCGTCATTACAATTCTTCCACCACATCTATCACATTTTCCAGATAGTGGAGGCCTTCTAAATCTCTTATTACATTTTATACATCTAAATTCTTGTTCAGAAAACTTTCTCAAATTACCTTTAATATCTCTTGCAAAATGTAAATTTATTACCAAGCTTGCAACAGTACTTGGATCTACAGATCTTAATAATTTTGCCAATTTTAATTCAAAATTCAATTTTTCTAGCATTTCTCCCAGAGATTTATATGCAGAAACCTTATTTCCATTTTCACTAATAGAATTTATATCATGCATAAATCCCCAATTTACATATTCTTCTGGTGTATCAATTTTTTCTTTAAATATTTGTATTTTTACAGATTCTGGAGGTTTATATTGCAATGCTGCTTCATATAATTCTAGTGGATAATTCCAAACAGTATCAAATTTTTGTACTTCATCATCTATTTCCATTCCCTTAACTTTTATTGTAATTGTTAATGGAGCATCCATAGTTCCTCCTCTTTTATCTGGTAAATATTCTCTAGAGAAATTTAATAGAGCATCTAATAATAATAATACTGTTCCCTCATCTCCATCACAATTCCTCCTAATTGCAGCATGCATCATTGGATGCATAAGCAATGCCTGAGTTCTTGAAAATCCTATTATTCTTCCAACAGTACCTGCAGATGTATGAGGTGCTAAGACAATTAATAAATGACCCAACAAATCTTCGGGTCTCTTTACATTATAATATTTATTCATTTTATACAATCTTTCCAATTCTTCATCAATAAATTTAGCAGTATTTATTAAAGAAATTAAAAATCCATCTTTCTTTAGTTTACCACCTTTCTTTGATGGACCAATTGTTGGTAATATAATATCTTGAGGTTTTAATTCTAATATTTGATCCTCATTTTCCAATGGATTTCCATAAATATCATGAGTATATCCCAATTCTTTCAATTTTTCTATTGGTGTATATACTAAATCTTTTGGCTTAAAATATGTAATTGGTACTTCTATAGCATCAAATCTTACTGTTCCATCTCTAAATACAAATATACCATATTTTGCTCTTAATATTCCTTTTTCTAACCTTTCTGGTTGTTTATTTCTTGAACTCAAACCCTCAGGTCCCTTTACTATTTTTGGCAATTGAGATGAATCTAATCCAAGATTTTTTAATGCTGCTTCTATATATTTTGAAATCTGTATTGCATATTTTTTATGTTCTTTTCCATCTTCCGTCTTTAATAATTTTGTTTCTGAATTACAAAATATACATTTTCTATATGGAACATATATTTTACAATTTGGACAATAATATGTCTTTAAATCCGAAACAATTTTCTCATATTTCATTGATTCTAAAAGATTTCTCATCCTTCCCCCCTCTTCTCCTACAGGGAATAGAACCATTATTGAACCTTTTAATTCCCTAATCTTTGCTTTTTCAGGTCTTCCCATTCTGACTCCAATATATGTTCCAACCTTATCTCTAATAATAACTTTTGATATTTTATTTATTAATTCATATCCATTTTTTTCATTATTTATTTCTGGAACTTTTTCAAAATATCCTAATTGAATATATAATGCTGCTGAATTTGGATATTCAATTATAATCTTATTATTTTCTAATTTATGCTCAATTAATATTTCTTCCAATATATTTTTTACTCTTTCATTATATTCCAACTCAATTCTATCAGCAATTTTATAATTTTCACCATTTACTTTAATTTCTTTATATGAAACATTTGCTTTTTCTTTTAAATAATTTAATAAATATATAAAATCTTCTGAACTTATATCCTTCCAAAAATAAGTATATTCTGGATGTAATGGTACATTCAATAATATAGATATCCTTAATGAATTAATAAAATCTGGTTTATTTTTTAGAGGATCTCTAATATAATTTTCCAGAGTATTTTTATCAATACCCAAATATTCTGATAATTTTTCTAAATTTTTTATTTCAAATAATTTTCTTGGTTTAAACATATCAAAAACAACTTCAAATCCATTTACTTTTTCTTTCGCATTTTTTTCAAATTCTAATATCCACCATTCTTCGCAATATCCTAAAGGAACTAAAGGATGTCCATTATCTAAAAAATCCCCATATGTAAATAAAATATCTCCTAAAAATAATATTTTTTCTACTAAATTCTTATCAATTAATTCTTTTGCTATTTTTTCATCCCTTACCTTCATTACAGAACCATCCTTTAACTTTACTACTGGAGGTTCAATTGTATCTGAAAATGTAATTGCAGAAGCTTTTCCAGGTCTCTCTACAACAAATTGAGTTCCCCATGCTAGAAAATTATATGTTAAAACTGCAGTAGCTGGATGTATAGAAGAAGCTTCATGTCCATTTGTCCTTGATTTTCCCATTCTTAATCTAAATCCACCCTTTGCAGATGGTAAAGAAAATATTGGCCTTCCAGCAGTCAATTGTTCCAAATATTTTGCATTTGGTTTTATTATTTCAAAAGAATCTGAAGAACCTCCATGTAATTTTTCTTGCAATTTTCTCAATTCATCCAACCATGCCCAATCTTCTAAATTAAAATCTTTTGCAATTTTTGATAATTCTTTCCATATTTTTTTAGCCTTTTGACATATACCTTCTGCAAGTACAAGAACTGCTCCCCCTCTTATATAATTTGTCTCAACTCTTGGTAAATCTTTATATGCAGAAACTTCTATTTTTTCTGTAGGCTCCCCATTTATTTCAATTGGTAAATTTTTAACCGTAAATTCTATTTCTTCATTCTTTGGGGTATATTGTAAATGAGCCGCTCTCTTATAATCATAAATTTCAATTATATATCTTTGAATTTCATCATCAGTAGGATCATATTTTTCGTATCCAAATTTTTTTCTAAGAAAATCTGCAATTACAACTGAAAATGCCTGAGGAGTACCACCAGCAGATCTTACAGGCCCAGCATAAAATACTGAAATATATTCTTTCCCATCCTTTCTTTTCTTTGCCACTACTTTTACAATTCCTTCTGTTGGTGCAGCTACAACACCTAAAGTATGATATGCAAAACCTGCTCTTAATCCAAGTTCTATAGCTCTAATTTTATCCTTAGTCTTATTATATATTTGTTCTGCTACATATTCTGATATTTTTAATATTGTAGAAAATGAAAGAGGTTTATATGTTTTTTCTATTTCTCTAATCTTTTCTGGTAAATTTATTTCTTTTATAATAGGATCAATTGTTGATAATAAGTTAACTACTCTCTCAGCCATATCTTCAGAAATTGGTATTTCAACATCATTAACAGGATCTAAAGATAATGATCTCGCCTTTTTTGCAATCTCATAAGCTTCTAATGTTTTTTTCCTAATTTCTGAAAAATATTCATTCATATCCATAAAAATATATTTAAAACAATATTTTTAATTGTTTAAATTCCTATATTTGAAATGGGAAGTAATTATAAAATTGGATATTATTATGAACAAAAGGTAAAAAAGATATTGGAAAAAGAAGGATATGATGCATGGAGGACCCCTGGTTCTCATTCTGCTATAGATATAATTGCAATAAATAAAGAAGGAAAAGTAAGATTAATACAAGTTAAAAAGAATAAAAGAGATATTAATATAAGTAATATTAACTATATTGATCTATATGAATTACATCATCTTGCGGAAAAATATAAAGATTCTAATAATGTTAATATTGAATTATGGATATTTTCAAATAATGAATTAAAGAAATATAATAAAGATGATATATTAAAATTAAAGGATTATTTATAAAAATTTTCTAATTGCTATGAAACCTAAAAAACCTAAAGATATACTATATAAAAATCTAATAAAGGCTAAAATAGTTATAACTAAGAGCAATAAAAGTCTTAATCTATTTTAATATTTTAATGAAGCTATCTCAATACTGGATTTGCCTATATTATATTTATTACTATTTCTAAATATTTTATCTTCATCTGTTCTTTTTAGATTCTTTTCTGGTTGGTTTGGGTCTGTATAAGCGTCTACTCTTATATGCGTAGGAATATAATTTGTCACCTTAAGTACTCCTGGATTTAATATGTTATATGCACCTAAAATTGCGCTTATTGTACGTTCTATGAAAGAACTGTTTTGAGATGGGTTTAATAATTCAAAAGATTCTTCCTCATTTTGATGATTATAGCATCTAATTTGATAAGGTAATGGATCAATTGAGTATGTATAACACCTAATTTTTTTATCCTCATAGTGAAAGTCAATATCAATATAATATTGAATCCACATAGGTTCGTTAGGAAATTCATAATAATATATATCTATTTGTGTACGAATTCTTTTTGGTTTAGGTAGATTGGCCTCTTTTTGTACTCTCTCACCCATGTTAATTAATAATTTATCTAGTTGCCTTAGATGAAATTCTAGCATTTCATTAGCTTTTGATTGTTGGTCGCCCATACATGATATATTTAACGGAAAGTTTATATATATATCCTAAACTCTAGTTACATAATTATAATAAAAACATTAAAATATATAGATTTCTTCAAGCCAAGATTATCAATTATTATATTATATACTGACGACCTGGCAAACCCGGACTTCTGAGCCAACGTCTATAAAAAGGTTGGACATTGTTAAAGAAAAGAAAATAGATTTGATGAAAATCCTAGAGTCTTTATCATCCCTTTTTAAGAAAATCCAAAAAAGTTGGACTTTATAAAAACAATAACAGATAATAATAATAATGAAGATATATTAAAATTAAAGGATATTATTTTTTCACAATAATAAAATATTCATATGGAATATCAAATTCTTTAATAATTTTATATTTTAATTTATATGTTATAAATCTTTTAATTTTATATCTCCATGCTAAACCAAGATTTCTCTTCTTTCCAATACTTTTCTGAGGAAAAGATATTATTAAATAATCAAAATCTAATTTAGATAGTAAATTTCTTGGAGCATAAAAATCATATTTTTCCAATATTGGAAATATTTTCCAAAAGAATATATATTGAAAATGTTTAAATATTCTATCGTCTGGATCTAATAAATCAATTAACCATCCTTCATTTTCAATATTTAATTCCTTTAATATTTGATAATTTATATCTAATATTTTTTCAGATATATCTACGTAATAATATTTTTTTGGTTTTTGATCTGAAAAATAAATTGATATAGGATTTAATCCTGATGCTAAATCCAATATTTCTACCGGTTTTTCAATAAATATGTTTTTATATATTTCTTTATAGAAATTTATTCTTTCAGCAGTAGACCTTGTTAACATTAATAATTCTATTATTTTTTGCTCCAATGCCATTTCATTATTAAATAATATTTTATCTATCTCCTTATCCTCTTTTGGAGTATATAAACCATATAATTCATGTAAAATTCTCCTTACTTCTTTAAATAATAAAAAAAATTCTTCATCATTTTTTAATTGTTTTATATTTTTTATTGAATATAGCTTTTTATATAGATATTGTTTCTTTCTTAATTCTCTTCTTAATATATTCTCAACTACTTTATTAGATATATTTCTTAATTCTTTCTTATTTTTTATCTCATTTATTATTTCAAATAATTCCATATTAATTCAAACTCTTTTCTTTTACATATTTTACAATTATTATTCTTAACTTTTATTTCTTCTAAATAAAATTTATCCTTTATATTAAAATGATACAATATCCCATCTCTATTTCCAAATACATAATTTATAAATAATTTTAACATTAAAGAAACTGCAAAGATTACTGATGAAAAATCTACACCAGTAATATCGCATGTTAATACATCTTCTTTACCTTTATATATATCATATAAACAAAATTGTTCTGGATTTATTAAACCAACAAATCCCTGATCCATAACAACTGAAGCAAATATATATGGTTTATTATAATATACTGATAATTCATTTATTAGATATTTTGATTCAATATTATCAGTACAATCAAATATTATATCTCTATTAAATATTTTATTATTTATTTCCTTATATTTCTCTATATATATATTATTATCTATTTCCTTTAACCTCTTTTCAATAGAATCTATTTTTAATTTACCTATATCATCAATTATAAAATTTTGTCTATTTAGATTTTTTTCTTCTACAACATCAAAATCTACAATTGTTAAATTTTTTACACCAATTCTAACTAAAAATTCTGATAACCAGGAACCCAAACCACCCAAACCAATAATTGCAACAGATGTTTCCTGTATTTTTTTATTTTTTTCAAATCCAAAAAATTTTATTTGAGATATATACCTTGAAATACTATCCATAATACCTGTTATCCTTTGCTATCATTCCTTTTCTAAATGCTTCTGCAAATAGTTTATAATAATTTTCCATTTCTTTTGTTATAGATGGCTTTACTTTTTCCAATGCAGATTTAAAGTCATCCATAGTAATTTTTATATCTTCTTTTTCTAATTCTTTTAGTGCTTCTTCTTCTTTTAATCCTTGTTTTTTCTTTAATTCATATGATAATCTTATTCTATTTATTGCAGCTTCTTTTACAAGTAATTCTAAATCAGCACCACTATATCCTTCCGTAATTCTTGCAATTTCTTCTAAATTAACATCTGGAGCTAGCGGCATATTCCTTGTCTTTATTTTTAATATTTCTAATCTTGCCTTATAATCTGGAGGTGGTATATATATTATTCTATCAAATCTTCCAGGTCTTAATAATGCCGGATCAATTATATCTGGTCTATTTGTTGCTGCTATTACTATTACATCACCTCTAGTAGTTATACCATCCATTTCTGCTAATAATTGATTTACAATACTATCATAAACATTTGTACCCATACTAGATCCCCTCCTAGGTGCTATTGCATCAATTTCGTCAAAGAATATTACTGCAGGAGCTACTTGTTTTGCTTTTCTAAATATTTCTCTAATCATTTTTTCAGATTCTCCAAACCATTTACTAAATATTTCAGGACCTTTTATTGCAATAAAGTTCGCTCCTATTTCTGTTGCAACTGCTTTTGCTAATAATGTTTTACCTGTACCTGGGGGACCATATAATAATATACCTTTTGGAGGTTCAACACCAACTTTTTCATATATTTTCTTATTTTTTATTGGCCATTCAACAGATTCTTTTAATTCTAATTTTACCTCATCTAACCCGCCAACATCATCCCAATTTACTTTTGGTACTTCTACTAATACTTCTCTCATTGCAGATGGAGGTACAATTTTTAATGCATTCATAAAATCTTCCTCAGTAACAACCATTTGATCTAAAATTTCTTGCGGTATATTCTCTTCATATTTTTCTATTTCTGGTAATACTCTTCTAATAACGTTCATTGCAGCTTCTTTTACTAAAGCAGCTAAATCTGCACCTACATAACCATATGTAATTGAAGCTAGTTTTCTAATTAATTTATCTTTTTCTTCTTCAGATAATAATACATATTTATCTCCTTCTTTTTTACCTAGAGGAACATTTCTTGTATGAACCTTTAATATTTGATATCTACCCTGCTCATTTGGTACAGGAACTTCTATTTCTCTATCAAATCTTCCAGGTCTTCTCAATGCAGGATCTATAGCCTCTGGTCTATTTGTTGCTGCTATTACTATTACCTTACCCCTTGATTTTAATCCATCCATTAATGCTAATAATTGAGCTACTAATCTTCTCTCGACTTCTCCAATTGATTCATCCCTTTTAGGAACTATTGCATCAATTTCATCTATAAATATTATTGAAGGCGCATTTTTATCTGCCTCTTCAAATATATCCCTTAATCTCTTTTCAGATTCTCCAACATATTTTGATACAATTTCTGGACCATTTATTGCAATAAAATATGCTCCACTCTCATTTGCAACTGCTTTTGCTAATAATGTTTTACCTGTACCTGGGGGACCATATAATAATATACCTTTTGGAGGTTCAATTCCCAATTTTTCAAATAATTCCGGATACTTTAATGGTAATTCTACAAGTTCTCTTACCTTTTGAACAACTTCTTCCATATCACCTATATCTTCATAAGTAACTTCTGGTATTTCTCCCTTTGTTTCTACAGCATGTGGTAATATTTCTAATTCTGTATTTTCAGTTATAACTACTGCACCTTTTGGAACTACATTTACAACATTGAATCTAAGTTCATTTGAAAATCCAAAGGTAGGAAATAGATCTGAAAATATTGAAAAACCAAATTCCTCATCTAATAAATCAAATTTTCTTCTATATCCTGTCAATATAACAATATTATCTCCTTTTACAATAGGTCTCCCATCTAATAATCTTCTTATATAATTTATAAGACTTGTATTAAATTGATATATAACCCCTTTTGCTGCTGGAGCTAATACAACTTTTTGAGCTTCTCTTACAGCTGCTTTCCTTACAGTAACATATCCTCCTAATGTAGCATTTGCATTTTTTCTTATAATACCATCCATCCTAATTATTCCAAGACCATAATCTTGTGGAGGTAATAATTGGGCAATTGCAACTGTTTTCTTCTTTCCTTCAATTTCAACAATATCTCCAATTCTTATTCCAAGCTCTTTCATAGCTTCAGCATCAATTCTAACAATTCCTCTATACAAATCATTTTGAATAGCTTCCGCAACCTTTAATTTTAATTCTTTTTGATTATTTTGATTATCTTCGGGTGCCATAATTTCATAATATCATTTCACCTTTTAAACTTAAATTATGAAAAAATTTAAATTATTCAATATATTTATTTTATTTTATGGCATTGAATATTAGAAAGATATCTGAAACCACAAGATCAAAGGTATACACAGAAGATGGATATTTCTTGGGAGAAGTTGAAGACGCAATAATAAGTGATAATAAAATATATGGATGGAAGATAAAGGTATTAGATCCAGATTTATCTAAAAGAGGAATTAAAGGAATAATTGCTCCACATCAATTAGTTAAAGCAATGGGACAAATTTGGATAATATCAAAAGCGGTATATTCTGTAAGATCTTCATCAGAAGCAGAAAAAGAAGAAGAAAAAAGTAGTAAAGAAACAACAGAAGGAACAGAAGAAGAAACTGAAAATAAAGTAGAGGTTGAAAAAGTTGAATAAATTTATCTATAGGCTGTTGTATAGTGTTTTCTTGCTTTTGAAGTAGGAGATTTTCTTTGTTCTTTTCTTCTTGGATCTGATTTTAACATATATGGATCATATTGTAAATATAATAATTTCAATTTATCATCATCAAAATATTTTACCAAACCCTTTGCAATAGCTATCCTAGCTGCCTCAGCTTTTCCCATATATCCACCACCTTTTACTTTAACATTTATATTTACTTTTGATAAATAATCCTCTCCAGCCAATATTAATGGTTCACTTATTCTTAATCTTGCTAAGAATGGTTCATATACTTGTAATGGAATAGAATTTATTGTAACTTTACCATTACCTTCCTTTATATATGCCCTTGCAACTGCTGTTTTTCTTTTTGCTGTAACTATTATTGTCATGTTATATAAATTTATATACTATATTTTTAAAATTTTCCACCAATTTGCCTTGATATATCACCTAAATAATGATATTCCCTTATTGTTCCAACTTTTAATCTATTTTGAATTAAAGATTCTTCTACCTTTTCCAATTTTACATCTTTATATTCTTCTGGTAATCCTAAGAAAACCTTTACTTTTTTTAAAGCTTCTTTACCTCTCTTATTTTTTGGTAGCATTCCATAAATTACTCTTCTTAATATTTTATCTGGTCTTTTAGGATAAAAAGGACCTTTTATCCAATCTCCTCTTTCATTTACTTTATGATTCCAATATTTAACTAGACTATTCCATTCCCCAACTAAAACAACTTTTTCAGCATTAAATATATATACTTCATATCCTTCTAATAAATATTTAGCAACTCTTGATGCTAATCTGCCTAAAACTGAATCTGTTGCATCTATATATTTTCTTCCTATTGCTATCATATTATTATTTTTATATTTGAACCTTTTGGATTTGCCTTTAATAGATCTTCTATTTTAGATATTTTAATACCAGCCTTTTCCAATTTTTCTTTTGCATTTAATGAATATCTCCATGCAGCAACTGTAATTTTTTTATTTATCATACCATAACCAAGCAATTTTCCAGGAACTATAACAGTATCTCCATCATTTGTATATTTATTCAATTTAGATAAATTAACTTCAACTCTTTTTCTTGTTGGTCTACTTAAAAGTTCTGCTACATATAACCAAAACTTACTATTATTTTTCTTCCCTTCCCTTTTTAATAAATTTATCAATTTTCTTAGATAAATATTAGTAGGTCCAGTTCTTTTTACCATTTTTTCATAACTTATAAAAAATGTTTAAAAATTATTATTGAAGTCTTTTGATATCAAAGATCCTGTAGCACCCTCTTCATTCAAATATTTAGATCCCCTCCTTTTATCATATGGTACCTCTGATGATTCTGTTTCAATGAAAACAATCTGAGCAACTTTTGTTTTTGGATATATTTTAATTGGAACTTTATTTACATTAATAATTTCTAATGTTAGATATCCTTTATATCCAGGATCAATATAACCAGCAGAGGTATGTATTATTAAACCAAGTCTTCCAATTGAAGATCTGCCATGTATTTGTCCAACAATATTATCTGGTAATTCTATATATTCATATATTGATGCAAGAATAAATTCTCCTGGATGAATTATTATTGGAACATTATCATTTTTTAATATATAAAGATCTGAATATCTTCCTATATGTATTATATATTCTTTAGTCTCTATTCTTGTATATACATCATCATAATAATCTTTTACATCTATAACTTCTTTCTCCAATGTTTTAAATACTCTAAACTTATATCCCAACCTTATATCCAATGATGCTGGACCTATCATATTTTCATCAAATGGTTCAACCCTTATTTTCCCACCCTTTATATATTCCCTAATTTTTTTATCTACTAATATCATTATACTTCTATGTATAGATCTATTATAAATTTAATTAAAGAGACAAATTTCCAATTTTGGTGGCCAGTAGATATAAATTATCATAATAAAAATAAAGGAGATTGGAGAATAGAAATAATTATAGGAGCAATATTGACACAAAACACAAAATGGAATATAGTAGAGAAAAATATAGAATATTTAAAATCAAAAAATTTTATCTTTAGATTAGAAAATATAAATAATTTATCAATTGATTATATAAAAGTTCCATTTAGATTAAGGAAACTTGAAACATTAAAATCTTTATCTAATTATATATTAAAAAATTATGGGAATATTGATAATTTTTCTAAATTGGAAATAAATAAAATGAGGAATGAATTATTAAAAATAAAAGGAATTGGAAAAGAAACATCAGATGCAATAATATTATATTCATTTGAAAAACCAATATTTGTAGTAGATTATTATACTAAAAAATTTTTTAATAGATTTGAAGAATATGATAAATTGAGAATTGAAATAGAAAAAATTGTTAATGATAATTTTATTGAAATATATAATTTATTTTTAGATAAATTAAAAAATATTGAAAATAGGAATCTTCCTTTTCTATCAGTATATGATCTAAGAAAAAATATAAGTTATGAAGAAAAATTGACAATAATATATAAAGAATTACATGCAATGATTGATATAAAGATGAAAAGTCTATAAATAAATCTTAAAAATAAATTTTATTTAGATAAATACACTAATCCTTTAGCTTTTCGATACAATTATATCAAAATTAATTAACTTTATGTTTAAATAGTATTATATGAATGAACTTGATATTTTAAGATCTATAGAAAATAAAGAATTTGTAAGATTCATAGCAGAAAAAGTACTACCCAAAATCGGTTATGAATATCATTCTATTAAAATTACAGATGGTCCAGGTGATACAGGTTGTGATATTATTGCTTTCAATATTAAGCGTAGAGAGTGGGTATGTATACAAATCAAAAAGTACTCTGAAGATAAAAAAGTAGATGCAAAAGAAGTTGTTTATACAATTCATGGAATGAAAAAATACAGATGTAAAAGAGGACTTATAATAACAACATCCGACTTTACCCCTCCAGCATTGCAAACAATCTATGAATATAGATTATGGCATATCAATGGCTCAGAATTAGTAAGGATAATAAGAAAATATAATATTAGATTACCTGTGACATCAGAACTAATATTGGACAATAATAGAACAGATAATAGTAAAATAACACTGGAAGAAGCTAAATTTCCTTTTACAAACATAAAAGATGCTGGTGCTTTTATACCTATTTCGATAAGTGAAGCTATAAAGATAGCAAAAAATAAACTTTCTCGTTACAAAGAAGTTAAATTAATTTCTGTAAAGGCTCATTTAAAAAGATTGTATATTTTTAAGGGAAAAGTAAGTTATAAATTAAATGGAAGAAGAAGCAGAAGATTTATAATATCCATAGATGGTGATGGAAAAATATATTGGGAAATTCCAACATTAGTTAAAAACTTAAATTGTGAAGTTGAATATGAAACAAATTCAGAGTTTTATTATAATGCAAGAGACCAAATAATAAAAATAGCTGAAAATTTAGTACCTCAAGGAGCTATAATCAAAAAGATAAAGCCAGAAGGTCATAAATTAGCATGGGTAGTTTCATATTATATATTAAGATTTAAGGTAGGTCTTACTAAAGCATCAGTTGTTGTAGACAGAAAAGGAAATATAAAGAACCTTATCTTTGATCCATTAGATGAAAGAAAAGTAGAAGAATTTTATAAAGGAAAAATAGTAAGACAAGACAAAGAAATAAAAGTTATTAGAGAACTTAATGATAATTTCTTAGAAGAGATCACTATTAATGAAGTTGGAGAAGCTATAAAAAGTATTAAAAGAATTAAACCTGAATATGCAATAAGTTTAGCTAGAGATTTCTATAATATTCACAATGGGGAAATTAGATTTGAAGAAGTAAGTGATGGAGTTAAAGTTGATATCTTCTTTAATAATTATCATTATTTAGCTAAAGTAAATAATGAAGGTAAAATTGTTGATAAAGTAGTAGTTCCAGATATAAATACATATGAAGGTACAGAAAAAGGTTATAATAAGAAAAGAAGATGCCTGATAGTTAAAGAAGGAAAAGAAATTAAGGTAATCAATGATAACGGAGTAATAGAAAGAAAAGATATACCTACAGGAATATTTTCTAAGCTAAAATTCTTAATAAATAATATCATCACATCTAATTATTCAATAGATACAGATGATCCATTAGAATTATTATAATTAATTTTTATAACAGCAAAAATGCTTATGTTTATGTCTACTGAATATTATAGATAATGTAAAAATGAAAAATTTAAAGTAATTATTTATACTAAATTTCTATGGACATATATAATTATAATAGAGGTTTTGAGCTATTGAAGAATAGGATAAATATAAAAGATCTTGAAAAAATTGAATATGATAGAGAAGTTATATTGGCCGGATGGATAGTAAATATAAAAAGTATTGGAAATATATCTTTTATTATATTAAGAGATCAAACTGGAGATGCTCAAATAACAATAAAAAAAGAAATATTTAATGATTTAGAATTTATTAAAGAATTTTCTTTACATACATTTATAGTAGTTAAAGGAAAATATATTAAAGGAATTGCAAA
>Ga0081534_100344_pt1 | contig 15539 bp, 11 predicted proteins | sample MonGeyMetagenome_FD_71019 | JGI IMG/M metagenome (GOLD analysis project Ga0081534, IMG submission 71019) | Hypoxic/sulfidic aquatic microbial communities from Monarch Geyser, Yellowstone National Park, USA - MG (SPAdes) v1 (version 2) | ecosystem: Environmental > Aquatic > Thermal springs > Hot...
ACGCCTACCCGCCCCACGGTCGGTGGTTGGATCAACCCCAAGGACTCGCCTCGGCTAAAACCAGGGGCGATCTACCTTGGGGTCTCATCACCTCCACTAAATAATTAGTTGACTTTAAAAGAGGGGTTAACGACACGTTTAATCGACACCGTTTCGGGCCTTGGGTAAGCGATTGCTTAGCCAACCACGAACCAACGAGGCACCGCACAAATCAACAAAACACAACAAACCAAGGGCACCAGCAATCACCAGGACAAAGGCAACAAAACCCGAAACAACACCCCAGGACTAAACGTGGTAGAGGAATAGCTTTGCTATGGCACGCCTAAATCCCTCACTCTTTAAGTCGCAACACGCCCTGTAAGCCTCAAAGAACAACCTCCCGAGCAACTTACCGTAATAAAGAGTTCCCATGAGTGCGTATGCCTTGGCTAACTCCTCATCGCCATTGATTAATGCATGGAGCATTAGGGCTAACTGAGCCCTTGAGTCTATGGGGGCGGGTAGTTGGGCTAGGGACTTGCCATCGAGCTTAACAACTAACTCCATAAACTCGTCAAATAGCTTATCGGCATTAACGCCAAGCTCCTTAAGCTGACCAAACCTCTCAATTAATAACTCGCGAAAAACATCGACTAACCCCCATCTTAACCACTCAACAGCAGAATCCCCACAAACTATCCTTTCCCCTTTTATTGAATCATTAATTGGCACGCACATCGTAACTCCATCCTCAGGCTTCACAATACCAAGGGCAACCATCAACGCGGGCAGAAACTTACCATACATACCAGTTTCGAAGGCATTAATCAACTCCTCAGGGTTGACACTAAGCTTATCCTTAAGCTCGCTGCCTAGTTGGTCCTTTCTATCCTTTGAACCAAGTAGGGCGTTGAGCGTCAGCCTGGTCAGGACCGAGAATCTCCTATCGGCGTTCAGCACCCACAAATGCTCCTCAAGCAGCTCCTTAATCTTTTTGTCATCACCCATTAGGGCTAGGGACACGAGGTAATCACCAAGTATACCCGATGCAGTACTGAGGTACTTAGCCGTGAGCATGAAATGCTCTTTACTAAAGGTCTCCTCGTACAGCTGTTGAAACTTTTTAACCAACTCATCGCCAACCAACGAGCCCTTAATCGCCTCAGTACGCAATGCCCAACCACGCGCAGTTAGGTAGCCTTCGTAAGCACCGATTTCCCTAATTTCCCTATACTCCTCAGCTGCCTCGTTGAATAGTTCCTCCGCCTCATCAAGTTCATCATTACTAAGCCTATAACGTGCCAATGCGCTCTTGAGATGCGATGATGCCTCAAGGATTGCTGTCTTAACTGCTTCCTCATCAGCCTTTACGGACTTGGACTCGATATAACTCCTGAATTCCTTATCGCTCATTAACTCCGGAACCTTTCCTCTCAATTTATTTAGTTCCTCAAGGACTTCATTAGCCTCATCAACCACATCGATGCCTAACGCCTCCTCCATAAGCCCCCTCACATCCTCATTCTCTAACGCTGGGGCTAACGCATACGCCCATGCTATGACGCCCAGGCTGGTCTTGAACTTGCCCAACTCATTGAGTAGATCAGCAATCTTACGAACCACGATCTCAACCTCTTCACTATTGAAATAACTACGGTGTAACCAAAGCAGGTCGGCGTAGGCAATTATTGCATTTACGAGGGACCAGGCATGCTCCTTAACCATACCACCGTAATTGTCTAGAATCTCATTCAACTCATCATTAAGTATGTACTCAACCGTGCCGCTGTCGAGGTTCTCTATATCTGGTATGGGGGCTAGTAGTTCGAGGTACCTATGCGGTGCCTCAGCACGCAACGGCTCTAAGGCACGTAGTATTGGTATGATGCGATCTGCCGATACAACGTATCGTATGGCGAATGACTCTATGTCCAATGCCGCATCAGCATCGCTGGGTCCAACGGGCTTGCCTGACTCAACAGCCTTGGCGATTATTGAGGCTAGCCCAAGACTATAAAACTCCTCGGTATCATAAATAACGCCCCTATCCCTGGCGGTGTCACGGACTCTCCTCACCTCATTAATAGCCTCATTGTACTTATCGATGAATGCCTCTGTCAAGACATGTGTATAAGCTAGACCCATTATTACTAGACCTATTATTAATGGTGGAATTTCATCATCAACGAGTAAGTATTTATCAACACTGCACTCCTTCAAGGCATCACCGAGGTATTCAGCATCTTCAAGTAGGTCCTTAGGCAAGTCCTCGGGCCTAGGCACTAAACCACGCCCACTTAAGGCATACCCAATTATTAATGCAACCCTTTTCCAGCAGTTGCTAAAGTCCCTCAGTGCGCCTGTGAATCTCTCGCCGTAGTACTTTACGAAGTACTTAACAGCACTACTTACATCACTCACCTTCTCCGAGACTTCCTTCAACGATTTCCTAACAGTTCCTAGGCTCCAGGGCTTCAACGCGTCACCAAGTTCCTCGCATCCCTCACCCTTACCCACAATGCAGTCGAGTAGCTCCTCAATCGCCTCCTCGATTAGGTCGTGCTGCCTATGGGCCAACCAACTCCTTAACTCTTCACCCTCCGCAGTATAGAGCAGCTTCGCTTCCCTTTTCTCGCCAATCAGCTCAATAACGCCAGGCGTCAGTATCGGGGTGCCAGGTCTCACCAAATTGACGAATGGCCTCCTCAATACGAAGACCTCAACCAAAGCCTCAGTAACGTCGGGGTTCTCATCGACTTTGAATAACCCGTTTATGTATCGTAGTATGAGGTAGTGGGCGTTTCCTCTCGACTCCTCGATTATTCTCTCCACATCGTCAACTCTGCACTCGTACTTGCTTGCGATTAGGGTTCCAGTGAGCGTGGCTATTAGGGTGTAGCCCTCACTGAACCTACCCAAGATCTCGTCAGCCAACGCCTTAGCCTCGCCATAATCAATTCTGCAGCCCCTGGCGTACTCCATAACCACCTCGGCGAGGAACTCGGGGTCCTTGAGGAAACCCCTCTCCTCTAGGTCGAGCACGTATTTGCCCAACCTATTCTTCAGGTCTTGTGACAATGCTTGGTGTATGTCCGTGGGTAGGACTACTAGTAGCCTCACCCTACCCCTCACTTTCTCGTCCTCCGCAATATACCCTAGGAGTGTGTCTATGGTATTGCTTATTCCTGGTGGTACCTCGGTCTTCTTATCCGCCAGTGAGTATGTCTCTATAGTTGATGGGTCGTAAACCACGAGCAAATCACCGTACTCACCCCAGTGCCTAGCCAAGTATTGACTTATGAAGCCAGTGAACACGGTACCCTTCTCGAGATCCTTCACATTAACCATGAACCTGAGCCCTCTCTTCCTGAAGAGGGTCCATGTTACGTATGTAGCTAGTGTTGTCTTGCCAATACCCCTAGGACCAACCAGAACCGCAACACCCTCATCATCAAGTCTCTTTAGCACCTCATCCCTCAGGTCGTTAAAGCCCCTGGTTGTAACAACCCTATAGGTTTCCAATGCACTCCCGCCGATCACGCCGCCTTGAATTAGCAATTCATCGTTTATGATCAAAATTCCTGGGTGTGCTTCGGCATTGCTCTCGAAACCACCTTTATCGTAAACCCTAAATGCACCTTCTATGGATTGCGACTTAATCTCAATAATGTCTAACCTCTCCTCAATATCCCTCAACACATCATCAGCCAACCCGGCGAAGTTTACTAGAACGTTGTGAACAACCTCATAGGATATTCCCATGTCCACAGCTAGTTTGTAGGCTATTAATTTACCAAGGGTGTTTAGGTCCCCACCCCTCCTCAACGCTTTAAGGTGCCTCACCGTATCAATAATGTCCCTAAAGGCGTGCACCTCATCCTTAGCGAGTGACTCTATGAATGATAGGGCAACAGCACCCATCTGCATAAAAAGCTCCGGCACAGCATGCATTACTTGGCCAATGACTGGTAGGGAAGTTTCAATAAACCCAATGAACCTCTTAAACACCATCTTCACCTCATGCAAAAACCCACCGTCCAGGTTAAGCTTCGAAACAATGTATAGGTACGCATCTACCCACCCCTCGACGTCTTCGCTCTTTGTGCTCATTGCCTCCTCCACAAGTTCCTCGGGCACGTAGTCAAGACCAAACCAGGTAATCCTCCTGCCCCTACTCTCAAACCCGTTGGTTATCAACATCAACGCATTCCTAACTCCCTCATCGACATTCTCATCACTTGCGTACCTCCTCGCCTCCTCCCACGATATGTAGTAGGGTATGATGCAGTCAGGCTTGACACCACTAACCAGCTCGTCACCAAGCAAATCCCTCAACTCCCTCATCAACTTCCCATCAGAAGCTAACCCCCCACCCTTCCTAATCTCCTCGAGGATGCCCCTAAGCGCCTCGACCTCCCTCCTCCCACTCCTACTACCGATTATGTAGTGCCTAACCCTATCCTCACCAAACTCACTCACTAGCTTATCAGCCCAGGTTAGTGGTGGGCTTAGTATGAGGACTGCACCATCACCGCACCTACCCCTAATCAATCCCTTAACACCCTCATAATACTCATTTAGCGGGTCAACCACGCCCCAGGACCTACACAACCCATGAAAATAAAAACCTAGCCTCCAGCGCTTAGGACTCACTGCTTGCCTCTCTCGCACTACTGAGTCTTCAATCGATAGGCCATACGGAGGAGTTGCGTGATGTTCCTACTCACTAGTACTGACATTAGCCACTGCATTGCATTAATTAATTCGCTTAATGCGAGGGCAAAATAGAATGAAAACCCAGCAATAAGCATCGATGTACTTCGCGTTATTGTAACTGGCAAAATTAGTGGTAGGGATAATATGATGATAATCATGGGGATTATGAACATGGCAAATAATGAATTCCAAGTGAATGACGCACTCTTTATCAAATCAAGTAATCGCCGCGAGTATTTAGGACGCACGTAAACTTCCCCGATCAACTCACCATAGTGGCTCCCAAGTGCTATGATTATGGTTACCGATACCGGCACAACAAAAGCCAAGGCAGTGGCGAACGGTCCCAACGAGACGGAACCAAGCAACAAAACAGCTATGCGAAATACTACGTTAAAGAAGCCCCAGAACATGATTAAGTATACTAAAAAACTATGCCTTCGAAACCGAGTGACGAAATTCAGGAATTCATTATCAAGCCGTGTTAAATGATTGGGGTCTAAGTCCTTGTCCTTTATCATGCCCAGAACTATGCCTGCATTAATCTCTGTGATTCTATAGTTAATACGTGTTATGCCTAAGTTAATGAGCAACCATAGGAGTAATGAGATGAGTAACACCACTGCGGCAAGCATCATTATCACGATGGACACGATGATTCCCCACATTGGGAGAAGCGCCACAATGGATAATACCAAGCCAAAAAGGGCCAGGATAGGCGAAGCCCTATACCACCGCTTAACCACCCCCATCATATTCTCAATACTTACTAAGTACTTATCATCCACGAAACCCATGAACCTAAACTTATATTTAAATCCTAATCCAGACCATAACCCTACGGGGACCAAGGCCGCCTCCGCCTCCTAGGCAACCGCCCACCCCTCAAGGCATCAATCATGGCATCGAAAATTACCAACGCCTGAATCACACCAATTATGAATACGAAGGGGTATGATGAGAAAAGTAGGGTTAAAATGAAATGTAGGACGTGGTCGTTAGCGAACTTATGAAAGATGAGAATAATGCAATCGTAAAAATAGCTATGACGTATGTGGAAAATACGAAGTGCCTGATCCCCGGAGTAGATCGGTAATCCTTAGATCCTGGATGCTCTCCATCCTATTAATAACCCAATAAGCCACTGTGAACATTAATGAGCTTGACGTTAGTATACCAGTGAAGAACGTAGGGTAAAACCGCATCAATGCTCCTACACCTAATTCGCTAAATGAAGCGTATAGTGCATCGGCTAGGAAACGTGCGAAATAAGTCATCGCCAACGTTATTACATAGAAGGAATTCGTTATAATTGGTCAGAGCATAGATAAGGGCGAGAAGGGTACACAAGGCGGTACTGAGTGACGAGGTATTGTAACCGAAACACCCAAATAAACCCGGTTGAGGCGAAGATTAATGCCCAGATGCCCATACTGCGGCTCCGAGGATTTAACACCGATCAAGTCATGGAAGTTCAGGATTTACGAGGTTACGCGGTACAGGTGCAATAAATGCGGCGGAAAATTCAACCACTACGTAAACACCACAGGCAGAGGCAAACCCGAGTACTACATACCGAAACCAAAGGTTCCCTCCGCCACATCTGGTTTCGACCATGAGACCGTTAAGGGTTGGTTAGTAGAGATCGGCGAGATGCTCGGCTACTACGTTAAGACTGAGTTTGAGGGTGATATCCATAGGTTTGATGTTGTTTGGTGGGGTAGCGAGAGGGATTTCAAGGGTGAGAGGCATCCTGCCGCTGTTTTTGAAGTTCAGCGTGGTGGTAGTTTGGTTGAGGCCTTGGCTAGGCTTAAGCATGCACTGGATAGATGGAACATCTACGGGCTATACCTGGTAGTCACGGAAGAGGGGGATGCTGAGAGAGCTCGTAGACTCGTTGAACCGCACCTAGAGGGCTCATTCCACGAGTTACAGGGAAGGCTTAGGATATACACGGCAAGTAGGGTCAAGGAGATACGGGACGCACTAATTAAGTACAAAAACGAAATAACAGAACTATCAAAACTAAGGGAGCAATAACTACGTAACTCAAACATAATTTAGGCTTAACCGATTATAACTATTACGAACACTTACTGTATTAATGATCGCTGCCTATGATTCAGTCAAGCTTAAGGAGCAGAAAGACCGTTAAATGAAGGAAAATAAGAAGAATTTGACTATTCCTCTTCAATTTCTTCTTCCTCAATACCCTCTTCTTCGATTGGTGCAATCTCATTTAACCATTCGCCATATTCTACGAGTAATTCATAATCGTCTTTATTGATATTAAGTACTTCGAGAAGTTCATTTGCAAGCTCATCTTTATGTTTATTCAATATTTCATTTCCAATACTATTGAGATCCAATGCTTTATCAGCACTTTTATTTTTATCGATGTAATTATTGATTAAGTTCCACATATTGCACTCTATTAATGGTAGTGGTATGGGAAGGTGCCCTACAGTGTATGATGTATGCCTATAAGTACCACCTCTTGCTGACCAGGCCCAAAGCTTTATGAGATTTCTTGCCAAATCAGAATTTAGATAAAGCAGTAACTTAAGTGCCTTGATAATGTTTTCCTCTACTATGAAATATACCGTCTGAATCGGAATTAAGACCTTATCTTTATTGCATTTATTATCCCAAATCTTTACGGGTAAATATGCGGTCTCCAAGTGTCTAGACATTTCTTGCCATGCTATTCGGTATTCCCTAAATTTATCACCAGATACCCTAAATATTGCCCAGGGAGGCAAGTTATTTCTATAATCATCACGTTTAACGAGATTCTTAAAGTAATTTCTAAAGTGTGCTGTAGCTTTGGGGGCATTTGGTATCTTAAGGCCTATGATGTTAAATTCTATAGTACAAGTATTATGTTTAGAGGCGGCTTCAATACCTATCTCTAGGATTAATTGATTGTTCTTAAGGATTCTATAGGTTTGATTACTTAATTTAGTGATATTGAAACCTAAATTACTGAGACTTTGAATGACATTATTCGCATTATTAAGGCATTTATTACAATTATCTTCGCATTCCTTAACATATTTCACAATACCACCACTTGCATCGACACTAACCCCGCTACCAAGTAAGCCAAGTGTTTGTAAAATAATTTTTTGGTCGTTGTCCCACAAAGGTTCAAAATTAGCAGTATCGTGCGGGAATATTATGTATTCTGTCCCGGCGAATTTGAATGGATCGATATCCTCCCCTCTCACCACAGGATGTACCAGAAACTCTTCTACGTCAATGTATTGAGACTGGTTATTTATCTTAAGTTCTAGCCTAGCAATATTATTTTTTGCATTGCAATTAACTAGATTACCGATGTAAATATCATTTAGAGATGTCTTAACCCCCATCATTACTTCATATACATCCCCAAGCCTTATACTCTTCTGGTATAGGGTTCTGACAATTTTTGATACAGGAGGTGGGGCTAAAATCCAGGGTGATTGTTTATCATTAAGGTCTAGAGGTAACTCATTCTGGTTCAACGTAAAGTTCTTAGGTTGGCCTCCTGTGTTATATACCGTGATATTGACTGTGTGACTTGATGAGGAGGGCTTGCTTTTCTGTACAGAGATTACTAATGGATAATTAACGACATCTTGGAATAAGGGTACACGATGTAGGCTGTAGTCTATAATTCTAATTATCGTATATTTAGTGAGTAAGTCCTCACGCATTTTACCGGCATAAAGGGTTCTTATAATCTTTGAAGTTATCACATAGGACAATATACCTCCATCACTAAGGAACTCAAGCCCCCTTTCAAGAAATGCAACTGAATAATCAAATTGCTCCCTAAAGGGTACTTTAGTTCTCTTAAAGTTAGGATTATAAGCTGAACCCCTTTGTAGCCATGAATAATTATTCCTTAAGTAATTTCTAACATATGGCGATAATTCACGTATCCTAACCCATGGCGGGTTACCTATGACGTAGGCGCATGAATTGACGAGAGATTGAACAGTAATTGTATTCATTAAAAGATTGAGAATTCTACTATTTCCACTCTCATGTATTTTCTTCATAGTGTCGTAAAGTTCCGCAATATCTTTTATTATTGCGTCACGAGGAACGGAGGCGCAGAATCTCTCCACAATATCACTTATGAACGCATCACGATTAGTTCCTGATATTACGGCTTCCCAAGTTTTATCCAAGATTTCTTTAAATGAAGCATCTGGACACATGGGTATGCTTATTGACTCCTTTCCAATTATTTGAGTTAAGGCTGGAATATTGATAGTTAAAACTTTGTAATATAATTTTTCGGAATTCTTTATACGTGCTAAACTATCTGCCCAATAAATCTTTACCTCATTTGGAATACAGCCGAAACCTCTCTTGGACGACTCTCTCATGATTGTTAAAATTACGTTCAACTTAGCCATTTCTACCGCAAACGGATTTATATCTATTCCCACGATTATGTCTGTTATGAAATTGCATATGTCCGATGGTATCCAATCAGTGAATGAGTTAAAAATTAATTTTATAGTTTCAATGAGGAAGGTTCCAGATCCACATGCTGGATCTAGTATATATATTCCAGACTTTCTACCCTTATTCCATTCATTATAAAGTTTTATAACGGCATTACTATCCAGATTAGCTGATTGCAGTACCTCCCTAACAATATCCTCACGCGTATAGAATTCTCCTAAACTTCTCCTTATTTCTCTCGGTAATATATTTTGATAAATCTCCCTAAATATGTCGAAAGTCACGTGTGTTAAATCTAAATTATATATAACCTCAAGCATGGTATTCAAACTTTCTATTAATTGTCTGCGTAGATTAGGATCTAAATTATTATCCTGGACAGCATCAAATATCCACTCAAATACATTTGGTTCGAAAATTCCTCTACGGTTGTTAATTTCCTTGTAAAAATCATTTATGTTTTGTTTCGCACTTCCTAATTTTGATAATGCAATTGACCTTATGAATATATTAAGGTAGGTCTCTATGGAATATAGGAATAACCATCTTCTCTCTGTATTTGTTAATTGTATACTTAAAATCCCTGCTATATTTTCAAGAGCATCCCAGCCTTCTTTCGATATATTAATTGATAATGCATGAAGCTCTTTCCAAATGCTATAAAACCTCAGTACTCTTTGGCTATTTGATACACTCCGATTATTATTGTACCAATCCAATACTTGATAGAGAGCCTTTATAACGTTGTGTGAAAGTCTCGTTGTGCCCCTACTCATGATTTACACACCAAATACAGCAGTTAATTGTTCAGGATCTGTGATAGTTATTTTATTCGAACAAAACACATGTAGAATCCTGCTCATAATAGTGCTCATTTTGTCATAATCTTTCCTAATAATGTTATCACATGAACCTCCTCTGAAATACCAATACTCAGTCTCAACCCCATTAGTGACTATGCCATGTATTTCTACATTACCGCCTAAGCTTTTTGATAACTCACATATATAATTTCGTAATTGTTCGCGCCCATTACTTAAATCACTATTTGGTGGTTCTACCTCAATTATAAGGTTACCAAGTCTTATGTCAGGTCTTGTTGCGGTAATAGTTCTATCAATGAATGGGACTAAGCCATACTCATAAAATTTGCCCTTATTCATGCTTTCGCATAAACTCCTTAATTCGAACTTAAGGGCCTCAATGAATGCTTGTCGAAGCTCAGCTTCATTCGAAAATTGCCCCGCATTAGTGCTCTGTTCGACTTCCCTAAATGATTCATAGATCTTGCCGCCCATGACTCCTGAATTCTTAGAATTTAAAAAATCTATAAAAACTTATCTTTAAACTTGAGTTGTGCCTTGGTTCGTATATAAGGATGATTTATTCATCCCCGTGGAGGTTAGGGCTTTAACGATTGATGAGGCGGTCAAGGTCGGTTTACCTATCGCCAGGGAGGTTTTGGGCGTTGTTAATAGGTACTGTCTGTACGAGGTTGGTGGCGAAGTAATTATTGAGTATTGGAGGGATAAGGAACTATCGGTAAAGCTCATTTACGCTAACGACCCAGCGAGGGCATTGATGCACTACTACAACGCTGAGAGGTCTGGCTTAGTCAAATGCTCCTCGGTCTCTTAATTTTGGTCCATCAATGCCGCCGTTGTTAACGCTTAAAGTTGGGCGTGGAGCGGGTTATGTAATGAGCGGTGTGTTGAAGACATCAACACGCATCGCCGTACTCACCATAATATTCACACTAGCCACATACACAGTCTCGATATTTATCGGTTAAGCAACGCCACTGGTTTACGGCTATGAGAAAAGATAGAGAGTAGGTGGCTATTAAGAACCACACTTGTTCACGCTGTACGTCTTAACCACTCTAGATCCCGTCTAACAGTGCTCACCACCACGGATACCCACCAAGGTGCATCAATTCTTCTATTTTAGATTCTAAGAAGCCTTTAGCTCAAGGCTCATTTTGTGAGTAGATTCAGGTACAGGTTTACGAATTGCTAAGAAATTAGGATAGGCAGTGTTGCCTTATGTAATGTCCTAGAGGTGTGGGATGTGGAGAGGAACCTAATCTACTCCTTCAGGTGCTTTGAACAGCTTGGCTTCATGTGCATTAAAAACGCAATCAAGATAATTAAGCTCCACCGCTCTGGGGTTGCTGTGAGGAGGGTCCACGCGACTGAGCTTGTTGGGGTGAGGAGGGCAGAGTGAGTAAGCCCCTATCGAACAGTCTCTCCCTGTTGTTCCTGAAGGTCGGTGGGGTTATGCCGAACATCTCGCAGACGTCCTTCTCCTGTAGCCCGAGGGCTTGTTGGACCACGAGGGCGGCTGTGGCTGGCCTGTTTTGGGCAACTCGTCTCCACTGCTCGAACTTCTCAAGCCATGGCTTTGGATCAATGTTGTGGCTCTGGAGGATGTAGGTTATCCTCTCCCTACAGTGGTCGGTTACCGTCCTCGACAGCCCCAGATCGCTTGACATCCTCCTAGCTAGCCTTTGCACGCCAGATATGTTGTCTATGAAGCCGTTGCGGTACAGCTCCCTGAGGAGGACCCTCACGGCCTCATCCCCATTGCACGTGGTCATTACGGCGGCGACGAGCGCCGCCGATGCCAGCAGGGACGTCTTTATCCTTTTGGCACCTTCCTTCTTCATGTAGTTCTCTATTATTGCCTCAGCAAGCTTGACCACTTGGTCGTCCACCAGCTTCGACCCTATCTCGTCCACTATATCCTTGAGCGCGACTATCCTCTTCCTCTCCCTCTCCGCCTTCTTTATTGCGTACTTGTACATGGAGAGGAGCCTCATGTCCACCAACTGCACGTTAATCCCCAACTCCCTGAGCTTGTCCTCAACCTTCTTCATTATGCCGAGGAGGTGCGGTGAGGTGCCCTTGCTCTTCCAGATCTCCAACGCAAAGAGGGTACAAAGGATTATGCTCTTCTCGTTTGCCGTACACCTGATTGGCAACTGCTTCACAAGTACCTTATCCTGCCCTGCAACCACCTTTGCCTGGAACCTGGACCTCCCATCAATGATGTATCCGTCCAAGTCCACAATGAGGGGGTAGACCTCGCCAATCTTCCGCACAGAGTCCACAACAAGGAATGTCTCCTCAAACGAGTGGGACTTTACAAACATCTCAATATCGTCCTGTAGCTCCTTTCCGAAGATCTTCTTAAACATTGCTGTCTGGAATATTGGGTATATGATGGCGTCTATGGACATTTCCCCCACCCCCTTCTCGTTAGCCAACTTGTTCAGTCTCCTCACTTCCTCATCCAACGACTCCGGCTTTACGTCCTTAAGGGAAACTGAGGAATCCATTTGCATTACTATTGCATTAAGGGTTTTTAAAGTTTTCTATATCAATACACAACCTTAAAATACTTGATCATTAACTGACCAGCTTCAATTCTTCTGTATTTCTGTATTAGATTCTCCACAAATGCTTAATTGGCCAGATTGGTCAATGAGTTATTTGCTTAGCGTAGTCCTAAATAAAATTAAAATGTTTAATTGATTACTTGCTTCTTCAGCAGATTGATGAGTTGCTCCCTCGTAGGTCTATTCGTCTTGACGTATTTTGTTATCATTACGATTTTCCTCAGACTCAATGTGTCCGCATATTTGACTATTGTGTTTATGATTTCCTCGTCCTCGGTATCCGCCTCATCTGCTATGAAGAGCTTTAGTTCCTCGTCAGTCGGTCTTGGGAGCATTATTATGATGAACCTGTCAATCAGCGCCTTCCAGTAGTTCTGGGAGCGCTTGTTCATTGCTATGTTCATCGCTGCCACTATCGGTACCTTGAGTCTCACGAGGAAGGACTTGTTCGCCTTAGTTATGGCAACCACCTGCCTCGTTGAGTCCGCCAGCTGGAGTATTATCCCTAGATCCCTAGTGTTCGCCTTATCTAATTCATCTATCAGGACTATGTCCGTCCTAGCCAGGATGGGTATGACGTTCTCGATACCTGCGTTGCTTGCGTTGGTCATGTTGATGTAGACGGCGTGAAGCAGGTCGCCTAGGACGCCCATGAACAGGGACTTCCCGCTCCCAGGTGGACCCACCAGGAGGACGTTGTTGCCCGCCTTGAGCTGGTTTATCGCATCGGAGATGTGCGGGACCTGGCTTGGGAAGCGCTTGAAGCGTTGGGCAACTGCATCACGCATCTTGTCCCAGTCTATGGACTTCTCCTCGGTGATGACCTCGATGGGGCTGTAGTCGGTGAGCTTGGTCCTCCACTCATTCACAATGTTGTTGAACAACGCCTCGGCGTTTTCCGACTCAATACACGCCCAAGTACCACACACTTTATCATCCCTTATAATTGTGAAGCCCGACGACTCTTAGTTTCCTTGGTTTTCTTCTTGATTGTCTCTTGGTAGTTGCGTGCTTAGTTGTTGTGGTGGTTAGTGTTGGGTGGGTTAGGTATTTATTGATGTGGTCTATGGTTGTATGGTGCGTCTTGGGTTTGTTGTTGCCTCCCTACTCGCCGTGTTGCTGACCTACACCGCCCTTTACTGGGCTTCGCTAGCCATAATACCGAAACCGCTCATCACCTATTGGGCGTCGGTGAAGGCAATTGGGCTTAGGCCGGTCCTCAATTGCCAAATGCTCATTATCTACCTAACCTCACCATTCAACGCCTATGAGTCGTTGATGTTTCACTACCCACCCTGGCTCTACTTCATTGAGTCCGTGGTCGTACCCACGGCAATACTCACCACAGAGGTCATAATCGCACTGTGGACATCGGAGTACGTGCTGGGTAGGGAAATCCTTAGTGAGTCGTTTCTAATCCAATCCTTTGCCTTAGCCATCGCCTCATCGTACATGACATCGCTCATTGCCTGGGTTGGCGGTGGTAAACCGAGCATCGGCACGTCAATATACACGGAGTACGTGTTTGCGGCAACCATTTACGTCGCAGTAGTATCTGCATGGGACTTGTTTAGGCGGTTGGTAGTTTCGAGGAATACGCTCGCTAGGGTGTACGTAGGCGCGGTGATCACAGCAATAGCCATGCCCGCGTTGGTGGCTGCCTACCTAGCCACCGAGCTCCTGTTTAAACCACCAATACCAACAACACACATAGCAGGACTAATACCAACAACAACCCTACTAGCAATACACCACAAACTCGTAACTAAGCTACGCTCAAAAAATAACACAACCAATTTAACTGAACCCCAGCAGGTACACAACCACCAACAATGCTGACCTATTCTTCTCTAGGTCTTTTGTCCCGTGTTCTATCTAATGGTGGCTTGGGTCTTTCCACCATCTCGCACCTGATTACTGGTGGCATTTCGATTCTGGGTGTTGGTATGTAGAAGCTTGGTGTACTGACGTAGAATAGCCCTTCTTGCTCTGCCTTGTATAGTAGTTTCATTATCTTGTTGTACATGTCCCAGTTGAAGAGGTATATGTTTACTGAGTTTGGGAATGGGGATACTTGCAACGCTGTTGGTTCCATGTGCTTCTCCTCCTTAATGACCCCCCTCCATGTGGCGGGTAGGTCGAACCTTACGAAACCCATGCTTGAGTATGGTATCATTACCATGAAGCTACGCTCAACCTTGATTGCCTCCCTGGCCACACCAAGTATTTCATCAATACTTCTCTGCACATCCTTAATAGCATCCTCAGTCCCCAGTGGCTTTAGTACCCTGTCCACCACTGCATAGACCAGTGCGTAGTAAACATCCCCCTTCAACTTATCCACAACACCATAAATCGCCTTCAGCAACTCCTCCTCATCCTCTGGCATGGGTTGCTTGCAGACCTCGTGGTCGAACACGTCCCGCTGGAACTCCTTGTTCTTCCCGACCTTCTCATACCACTCCATCAACTCGGGGTTCCTTATCACAAGCGCGTATGAGTCGTTCGGGGGCAGGTTCGGGTACTTATGCGGGCACTCCAGGTAAGTGAGCACCTTCTCGAACGATGACTCACCCGTCACAGGCGTTATGTAGTACTTCTTGCCCTGACCCTCCCACTCCTTGACCAAGTACTCCCTAAGAACCCTATGGAGGTTGTAGTGAAAGCCTATCTCGATTATCATTGTCTCGGGCATACTAATCACCTAGGTGGAATTTGCCTCCGATGTTTTTATCTTTTCCTGGACGCCCGCGTTGCTTTGGTTGCATACCTCGTTTACCATGTTTAGGAGTTTTGTGAATCGTAATACGATGTACTGCCCCCAACATCTACGCCGCCTTTTTCTAAGGCGTTCATTGCCTGTGTAGGCGAATGACCACACCTTTATTGCACCGCTTTTCCGTCTATCAATTACCCAGGGGTCCTTGGGTATGCCTTTAACGTTACGGCATGGTTGCGGTAATTCACTCTTGGGTGG
>Ga0081534_100345_pt1 | contig 15534 bp, 16 predicted proteins | sample MonGeyMetagenome_FD_71019 | JGI IMG/M metagenome (GOLD analysis project Ga0081534, IMG submission 71019) | Hypoxic/sulfidic aquatic microbial communities from Monarch Geyser, Yellowstone National Park, USA - MG (SPAdes) v1 (version 2) | ecosystem: Environmental > Aquatic > Thermal springs > Hot...
TTAACACGGGTTTAATAGAGTTTAGAATAGCTACAATAACTCCTGTTAACGAGGAGGAATTCTCAATAATAGCACCAGCCGTTGGCTCCCTAGGCTTCTACGCTGACTACGTTAAGGATTCCAAGATGGCTGTCCTAATACCATCAATAACGCTTAAGGGTATTAAAAGCGTTGATGAGTTAAGGGCACTGCTTAACGCCTTAGGTGAGTTGATAGAGGAGATGTCCTACATGACCAACACGCCCATATCTAACATTGAGGTGGCTCAGATGCTTAATGATAAGGGGTGGTTGGTGAGTAAGGGTAATGATGAAGTGTATAAGGTTTTAAAGGTTAATGATACGGCGGCGGTCATGTCAATAAGTCTAGGTGGTGGCTTGGCCATCGGCTCAGCCAACGTAACCATAGGCATTATCGGAAGGCTCAAGAATAGTGAATGCATAGTTAAGGGTTTAGCTGAATTGGGGTTAAGCAACATGGAGGACTACGGATACATGGTGCTGGCCAGTGGGGCCATAAGGACACTAGGCCTATTAACAGTGCTTACCGAGAAAATTGAGAACACGGTTATGAGGGTGATTAATGAGTGCAACCGCCTTTAGGCGAAGTAATGGTAATAATGACGATGATGGAGGTTTTCCTAATAATGGCGCTAGGGTACATGATATATGACATTAAGGTTCGGTTAACCAAGGGCAACCCTAATACCAGCAATGAGGCTATTGAGGCCGGCGTCCATGATAATAGGGTGAGGTTAAACACAGATGAGGTAAGGGTGCTTAGGTACCTATTGAGTAGGAGTAATAAGCCTGTGGTTCAATCAATGATAGGCAGGGACCTTAACATACCTAAGTCAACGCTCTTCAGGATAGTGAGGAGGCTTAGTGAACTCGGGTTAATCAACGTTGAGAAGAGGGGTAAGTACAAGTACATTTACATACAGAGGGTGCAGGACGTGGTGAACATACTTAAGGCCATTGATAATGAGTTAACTAGTAAAGATTCCTCCCCCTAGCGTAACCAAGCACATCCCTAACGTACCTGTACAGGAGGGGGTCAACGTCACTCATGCTGCCCACCCTCAGCAACGCCATTATGAACCACCTCCTTAACTCATCACTAACCTTAGAGATTTTATCGGCTATGTAAAGTGGTATGGGGTAATTCTCCCTACTCATCATTAAAGCCACAGTACTTAACACACTTGGATTCTTAACAACATTACCTGTGGCCTCAACGTAGATGGGTGGGCTACCACCATGGGCCTGCATGTAAAACCCCACAACCTCACCCTGCAGGTTTACTGGGGTGGTTATTAGTAAGCCCCTTGACCTATGCCTCAACCTGAAGCGCTCCAGTAGTGTGAAGAATAATGATGCCTCATTAATCGGCTTATCAACCTTAAGTAGCCTATTAATGACCCGGTTAAGGCGAACCTCCTTGGTGAAGGATAATACATAATGCCCAGTGCCAAGTGCCTTATCCACTAATGCCCTTAACTTACCGTCGCCCTCTCTCTCGGTTAACAACGGCCCATCCAGAAGCAAGATGTCCCTATCGTCAAGTAATTCATATGCTGCATTAAACTCCTCAAGCTTGGCAACTACCCCAAGGGCCTCTTCATCATTAATGATCCTTGCAATGAACCTACTTCTACTTGACTCTGGGGGTGTCACTATGGCAACGTTCACTAGGCCAACCATAAGTCCAAGGTACTTAACTAGCGTGAACCCGGAATCCACAGCCGCAATGGTGTACTCAGCGGGCTCGGCGTTAACCTCAACCACCAGGTCATAATCCTCAAGCTGCCCCAGCTCAGCGTTGATTTGAGTTAAGTCGATTTCACTTAGCCTATACACGCTACTTATCAATGGTTCAAGGGTATACAACCCTAATCACCTCGTCTATCAACACCCTTAACTTATCCTTATCCACTAGTACCCCTGAATCAGCTATACCCAACTCCTCAAGTATACTCACGGTCTCACGATTAAGGTTAGATGTATCCCCGGTTTTAAGGGCCTTAACAAGCCCCATCAGCGTCCTGGATAACCCAAACGAACCCCTCTCAGCTAAGATAATGTTAACTAGCCTGTTCACAGCACCATTATTCACTACGCTGCCCCATAGTACGTTAATGTCGTTAAGTAGTACGTTAATCATTAAATTTAAGTATATTTTTGGAATGTAACCAGTTATGATCAAGCCCTCATCGGTTAACCTCACGCAGCCATCCCCCACCTGGCTGGGGGGTGGGGGTTGACCGGCCCCTAGCTCCGCTGCTGTTGATGATGTCCGCTCACTGATGCAGCATTTTATTGACCGGAGTTTGGCGTTGCCGTAGGTTACGGGGTTGCCCCAATTGCAATTGGTTACGTTGATCACTATGGGTGCCCTTGCCCCTGTGCATTGCTTAAGGCACATAAGCACGTCAGCGTTACCGTTATATTCACCATGATCATGAATGCATTGCACAAATCTACACAATGCACTGTTTAAGTCATCAACCACGGCTATTATTAGCGGTGAGCTAGGAGACATAGCGCTTCTCCACCAGTTTAGCCCTCCACAGGATTTCAAGGTAATTAACAATGACCCTTGACTCCATTCCAAGCTCCCTCGCCATAACGACCTCGTCTAAACCAACGTTAGGCCCATTGGACGCTATGTAAGCTAATACATTTAGGGGTACGTTAAGCCTGCTTGATACTTCACTAAGCTTGCTTATGATCAACTTGTTTATGGACACTAAGTTTTCAATACTCACCCTCAGTTCATTTAGGTTCATGGAGTCGAGGCTCGGTATGTGCACGTCTTGGTTAAGTAAACCCCTGTACTTGAGCCAATTAATCGAGTTAATCATCTTAGTAACCTTAGTCTTCGCCTTATTGATGTAGTCCATTAACCTGGCCCTAGCCTCCTTAACCCTGCCCTCGTATTCGCTTAGGGCTATTTCCAAGTCCTCCAGTGAGTCCTTACTAAGAAGTTCAATTATTGAATCCAAAACGTTAATGTTGGCTTCATCCTTCGGTTTCGAATCGCCTCCATTAATTAACTGGCTAATTTTAGACAGCACCATGGTTAACGTTGAGTATTCATGCGCATAGAGGAGTATTGAGGTTGCCACTTCAAGTTCCCTCCTAAGCCTATTAGCCTCCCTGGTTACGTTGTCGTTAAGGGTTTTCAACGCCTCATAGGCCTTATCCACGCTCAACCCACTTAGGTTACCCATAACCTTTGTAACCAGCTCCCTAAGCTCATTTACCCTAGCCTTCACGGCATCCTTAAGTTCAGCCCTCACACCCTGCTCGCTGCCTATGGAGTTGATTATTGCGTTTAGGTTGCCTATGATAGCCTTAACCTCATTAACCAGATTCTCCTCCCTGCCCTTAACCTCATTAACCTCATTCTGAATATCCAATAGCCTTAGGTTTATCTTAGCCAGCTTCTTTAAGTCATCTTCACTCGGATTTCCTATCACTGTCATGAGCAGCTTACATTCATCTTCAAGAGCCTTAACGCTATCCTGCAGGTTACTTAGGCTGGTCTGTAGTGTCAGGTTAATGCCGTCGATGTTAATGGTTATGCTGCTGCCGAGTAATTTGCCCAATTCCCTCACCTTAATGCACGTATCCTCGACGGCCCTTCTGAACCCATCACTAGTGGTGGTTAGGATGTATTTACCGTTGTGGTCATGTAGTAGCCCCCTTAGCCTCATTAACTCCACTAGGTCGTGCTCCCTGAACTCCCTCCATAATTGCACTGGGAAGAGCCCCCTTATTATCTGCTCGAGCTCCCTCTCATCAACCGGCTTACCCACATTACTCAGGTAGTTGACTAAGGTGTACTCAACCCTGGAGATGCATGGCTTCTCCCCACAGTTAAAGGCTGGGGGTAGCTGCTGGTCAACCTTACCCTCAATCCAACCTTTAATAATGCTCTTAATGGCATCCCTCTTACCCTCCTTCCTCCTGGGTAAGCCTAAGGTGTATTGAAGTAGGTGGTTCCTTAACGAGTCCCTAAAGGCGCTCACCCTCTCAATGAACCTCATCGCAACTTGAACCTGGCTACTGTACTCACTGGGCACCTTGCTGAACTTTGAAAGTACGTATAGGCCTATCAACGTGTTCCTCAACTCCTCAATACTATCCGAGCCGTAACTAAGCAGGAGGATCCTCTGGGATGAGTCGTAGGTGTTGCACCACCTAACGTTCAGGTTGACGTTTAACTGCCTGGTCAATGCCTGGTCATTAACGACCAGGGCTATTAAGCCATCAACGTACTTAACCTGCCCATTCACCTTAACGCCGCAGTTTAGGGCAATGTTAGCCGCCTTATCTGGGTTGTCGAGGGTTACGTAGGCTAGCCTGGCATCCAGTACATTGTCAACAATAGCCACCCTTAAGCCGTCCTGAACCTTAATAGGGTTATTTTTAGCCAGCATACTGATTACCCTATCAGCCACGTCAATGGGCCTCATGGTGGCTAGTTGCCTAATGAAGCTACCCAGCTCATCAAGAACAGCGCCTTCTGTGTTGGCTAGGCCAAGTAGCTTATCGTGGATGCCCTTCTTCAGGATATACGCATCATAACCTATGAAACCCTCCAGGTTAGCATCAGGTGGGAGTATTACAAATAACCTAACTCCCCTATTGGTTGGTACGGTATAGTATGAGCCGTATTCTATGGATAAGTTCCTTAAGTCATCGGTGATTATGGGCGGCTTACCATATATCATCCTTAAGTTATTCACCTTATGCACTTCGCTTGGGTTATCTGGGTTAACCTCAATAACCTTAACCCTCTCAACCAGCCCAGTTAACTCGATGCTTGGACTCGCCTTAACCGGAATACCCGATAAAGCCACGCCCAGCAGTTCATTGCCGTATTTCCTCAGTTCGTTTAGTAGATCTAGGTTAACGTACTTGCCCAGCTCCAATGTTATGAAGCTAAGCAGTAGGTTAACGTCCAATTGCCCATTATTTTCAATAATCATTTCGAATAGCTTTGAGGTTAACTTAATGAGGTTTCTAGGCGAGACCTGTCCATTCTCCATTCTCCTAGCTATTAAGTATATTAATGATAATGATTCCCTATTAAACGGCCACAGTGGGTTGATCTTACCATCCATAATCGCCTTAAGCCTCTCAGGTTTTGAGTATGATAGTAGCCTGTTCTCGACAATAGCCTCGTAAAGCCAGTAGGGTACCCTATCGTCGATGACCACCTCCTTAAACACCCTACCCCTAGCTATGTCGAATACGTCAGGCACACTGTTCCTTAATATGCCGTAGTAGAGTTGCGGTGTGAAGGCTGCTATTATCATCACCCTGCCTAGGCTACTTGGCTTCAGGTTGAGCAGTTGTGCGTAGTTCTTAGGTTCAAGTATAGCCCTTATCAACCCAGTGACCTGCATAATGGCGTTTTTAACATCGTTATTAACACCACCGGATATTGACACGGCCCTGGTTAACTCATCAGCCTCATCAAACATTATAACCATTGGCTTGCTGGGATCCCTCTCACTAAGCTTATTAACCAAGTAATCCTTAATGTTCATGCTGAGGCTCAGCGCAGTCCTAATAATGTCGACGTTAAGCTCCTTAAGCTTCTCCTCAACATCATCAAGCAGGTCTGACTTACCAAAGCCGTAGGGTCCAATTACAACGAGGAGCATGTTATCACTCCCCCTTAGAAAGACATTAACGGCCTTCATCACCTCATTAACCTCCTTATCAAGGCCCATCGTAGCGTAGCGCCTAACCATCGGGGGGAGTCCACTTGGGTTAAATGGCCTATCCACAAAGCCTAATGCCTCATAACTGTTTACCATTCAGGAGTAACATTAGGCATCCCCTAAATTAAGGGATCAGTTAAAATTAATGGAATACACACGGGCTTAGTTAAAATCCCTAAGGTAAGGAGGGTTTAACAACAGTCAAGCCTCGCCCTCAGGGCGGGGCGTCAAGTACGCTTAGCCCATACTCCAGTTAACGTTGCCACGTAGTTAAACCTTTAATCATAACCCCTCCTGCGAGGAGCAATAAAGTTTTTAAACTAAGGTGATGCAGGTTTGATGATGGCTCAAGCGCCACAGGCCGTTACGCAGCAGAGGATACCTCTAGGTAAGTGGGCGTTTAAGAAATGGCTCACTGTCCACGCCCCAGCCTTCCTGGGGGGTCAGGCTATTGCCGAGATTCCCGTTGATGAGCCGTCTAAGGCTATTAATAGGAATGTTGAGATTACGCTGTACGACTTAACCAAGGACTTAACGCACATTAACGTTAAGCTTAGGTTCAAGGTAAGTAACGTCGATGGCGACAGGGCATTTACGCAGTTTAACGGAATGGAGTTGACTAGGGACTACGTCAGGAACCTCATTAGGAGGGGTTCAAGCAAGGTGATGATCATTAAGGATGTGACCACTAAGGATGGTGGTAAGTTAAGGATGGAGGTGCTGGCCATAACAACGTATAGGTGTACCAGGACCCACAAGCACCTGATAAGGAAGTCGATAATGGATATGCTTGATAAGATTAGCCAAGAGGCGGACTTCAACACCCTAGTCAGGGATTCAATAATGGGTAAGCTTCAGGTGGAGTTCTTCAACGTAGCTAAGAAGATATACCCGCTCAGGAAGGTTGAGATAATTAAGATAAAGGTGCTTGCGCAGCCTAAGGGGATGGAGGCCAAGCCCCAAGCCGAGGCCGCTAAGGTTACGCAGGAGGTTCCGCAGCAGTTAACCAGCGGCCAAACCGGGAATATGCAGTAGAGGGGTTATCTGGGCTGTTTTGGTTTTCATAATCATTTGTGGTGCTTATTTCTGTTAATGGTTAATTCCAGAATAAGTTTATAAATCTGACTTAAACACGCTTAATGGTTACTCTGGTGTCCCGAGATCCGTAGTGGCTGGGAACCCCCAGCGACCGTTGGGGAGCCACTACGGTGAGCAACCCCAAGAAGACCACCGAGAAGGAGACGGCGGGTAAACGAATACAACCCGCCGCCTCCAGAGAGACGGTAAAAGGAAGCAGCGGACAGTAAAGTTTTAATAATAATCCCCTAAATGCTGAATGATGGCTACTACATCGGTTAGGCAGCAGTACACCAGGGCTAAGCCGTACCCTGACTGGAAGGTTAAGACACTGGAGGAGCTTGAGAGGTTGATTAGGGAGTACAAGACTATAATGATATTTGACTTAAAGGGATTATCAGCATCGGTACTTCAGCAGTATAGGAGGGTGTTGAGGGGTCATGGCGTTGTTAAGGTCTTTAGAAATAAACTACTCCTAATAGCGTTGAGGAGGGTTTACGGTGAGTCACTTAACCCAGATATTGAGAGGAATTACCTAACAGGTGAAAACGGGTACATCTTCACCAATGAGAATCCCTTCGACCTATATAAGGTCATTATTGATAATTCCGTTAGGAGATATGCAAGGCCTGGTGATGTCCTACAAACCGAAATAATAGTCCCAGCCGGTAATACAGGTATTAACCCAGGTCCAATATTAAGCAGGTTCAGTAAGCTAAAGATCCCAACACAGATTAGGGAGGGTAAGATTTGGGTGGCCAGGGATACACAGGTGGCTAAGGCTGGTGATAAGGTTACTCCCGAATTAGCCGACCTGTTAAGGCTGATTAAGGTTAAGCCAATATACGAGTCACTCAGGATTAAGGCAGTGTTGATTAACGGTAGGTACGTAGTTAAGGGCGAGGAGTTGGCCATTGATGTTAAGGCGTATGAGAATATGTTCAAGCAGGCGGCATCATGGGCATTGAACCTGGCCATCAACTCAACACTATTAATCCCAGAAACAATTAGCATATTAATCAGTAGAGCTGTGATTGAGGCGCGTAACTTAGCCATAAACGCCAACATACCTATAGCCGAGGTAATGGGCATCATACTGGCTAAGGCGCAGGCGCAGGCAAATGCCCTGGCATCAGTACTGTACAGTAAGGTACCTGAATTAGGTGGAAGCCGGCCAGGTTAAGGCACGTGGAGTCCAGTATTACACCATGTTGATAATTAACCTGATTCTACACACAATGTCGTTAATAATTGATTTATCGTACCTGGCCAGTGACATTAACCTAGCTAAGTCCACGATGTAGGGTAGGTCATCAATTGGTGATGTACACATCTCAGCCACTAGGCTACTTAAGGCTTGGTCAACATCACCACCACTGATGATGGGCAGTATTGATACCAGGTTCCTCTTAAGCGTCTCACTGGCCCTTGGCTTCACGTAAAGTAGGTAGTTACTTACCGCAGGGTTATTCTGCGCCGTATTTCCCAGCGCAACACTCCTTAACGCGTCGTTAACCTCCTTGGCGCACGCATTATCCTTAACCTTAGGCATAACCATCGCCACCGCATCATTGACACTACCCCCTTGGCACATGATCCTCAGCACCTCCTCCATGGCATTCCTCACATCATCAACGCACAGCATCAGGTCTTTCACCCTCTATACTTAAAAATGTGTGATTACCTTGACTCCATTACGATTATTCCTGATGCTATGGAATCATCAATGATTATTTGCCGCCCGTTAAACTCAACGGTTACATTACCCTTCCTCCTACGTATAACCGTTAGGGTATCGTTAATGCTAATCCTGTTACTAGCCAGGAAGCCTAACACGCTCTTTAACTCGGCCACTGCAGTTACTATAACTCTACCTGGGTATGACTTTGACAATCTTACCCCCTCAGGTTTGCCGTAAATAGGATTACCGTGTGGGCATACCCTCGGCTTACCAAGCATGTTATATATCTTATCTATCACCAGGTCGTTAACGTGCTCCAGTTCATGGGCATACACGTGGGTTTCCAATTGATTAAACCCAAGTATACCTAGGAACACTTCAAGTATCCTATGCTTACCCAGCATTTTACCAGCCAACTCATTACCATTATCCGTAAGGGTGTAGATACCTCTACTCAACTTAACCACGTACCCCTCATTACTTAAATGCTCAATCACCTTATGCGCAGTCGCAGGGGTAACGCCAAGTTCATTGGCTATTAATGTCAGTGACGCCTCACCGTAGAAATCATTAAGTATCCTAATCACCATTAGGTAATCCTCCTTGGCAACCTTAGTACTCCTGCTCTCCCTAACAGTCTCCATTGAATTCTCACATCTTTTATCCCTATATAAAAATAATGCCTAGTAACGGATCTTAAGCCACAATTAAATTTTTAGGTACGGAAAACTTGGTTCAAAGCTTAAACTCAACAGGCTTAAACATGGTCACTTAACATACTACCCAGCCCTAATGGACGCGGGATTATGGCTAAGGTTATTTCAGGCTTATCGATGTCTTACAGTGTAACCATGATAACCTATGGTTGCTTTCCCTACTCCCTAGTTATGCCGCTCCTTGGTGATGGTGTTTATTAGTCTTAGTTTTAAGTTGCCATTGAGTGTTGGTTATGGTCTGTGTTGTGGTGGGTCAGCACCCTGGGGCTTGTGAACCTATGTATCCCCTTAACTAGGTTCCATGACCCATGGGTTATGTTGATGAATACGCATGGTGAGGACTAACGGGTCGGCGGAAGAATGCTGGGTGGGTATCCTCCTTTTACTTGAATTCTTTCGACATGCTTCCAGTTGATTAATTAGGGTGTTATGTAGCGCACTTTAAGATATTGCCATGGTTTGTAAATACCTATATCTGGTGAAACGTTTAATTACCCCCACCATACACCTACTGAGTCGTGGTAAATGGCTCAGTAATACTGGGTATGGTTCAGGTGCTTCAGGCACCCCCGCTGAATAGTCAGAACGCTCAACAATACCTACTGTACAATATCATACTTCTAATACTTTGGTTTGGGATATTCCCATGGTTTTACGAGATGTTCCAGCTATGGAGGTATCAATCCCAGGTAAGTGGTTTCCTGAATAGGCTAAGGTTCTTTATGAATAACAATATATCCCAGGTACTGGACTTCATAATGAGTAAGGTTAATGAGGACAAGCGCCTAATTGAGGGTAAGATAAGGGATTTAATGGAGATGGTTATAATAGAGCCCACTAGTATTGAACCTGAGGGGTTGGTTAGGAAGTATAAGATGCTCATTAACTCGTATAATGATAGGCTTGAGAGGGATGTGATTAGGCTCATACCGTCTCTAAGCAGCAATAGGCCCGTGGTGCAGAACTTCACAAACGTCATAGATGTGTTGAGGGAATTGAACTTCATATACAAGGTTATTGACCACTACTACAGGTTGGCCATTAAGTACAAGAGCTATTACCTACTAATTCAACTGGCGGCGATACTACCACTACTTAAGGAGGAGGTCGACGCCTTAAACGGCTCAGTCCCCGTGTTCCTCAAGGGTCAGCCCATAGGCGACTCAGCAGGCCCATTAACGGTGTTTAGGTTTAAGAGTCTGTGCAGCAACTTAAGCGTCATAAACAATTCAGTTAAGGATACCTACTTAGCGTCATGCATGTTTAAGGATAGGAAGGTATACCTAGTTAAGGCTGAGGGTCCAGGCGGAACCGTGGGCCACCTGGATGATGCCATAAAGTACATTTACGAGGGTATTAATGCAAGGCCTAAGTTAATGATAACCATAGACGCGGCGCTGAAGTTGGAGGGCGAGGAGAGTGGCTCAATAGCCGAGGGGCTTGGGGTTGCGATGGGTGGTATTGGTGTCGAGAAGTTTAACATAGAGTCCCTGGCGACTAAGTACGGCACCCCAATATACGCTATCTTGATAAAGATGAGCATGCCTGAGGCACTTAACGCAATGACTAAGACTATAGATGAGGCTGTTAATAAGGTTGTCGAGAGGCTGGGTAAGGTTGTGGAGGCCTATACGGAGCCAGGTGATGAGGTGGTTATAGTTGGCGTCGGTAACACAATAGGTGTTGCCCAGTGATAAGTAATGCTCATTAGCATAGACCTATACACAACATTAATACCAACTGTAATAACCGCGTTAACGGCAGTCGTCCTATTTTACATTGTTTCAAGGGAATTAAGGAACACCCTAGCTGTGAGTAGCGTTAAGAGGATAAGCGAATACGTCACTTTAAGGTGCCCCACCTGTGGTTATGTTAAGGTTAGGGAGTTTAAGGTGGGGGACTACGTGGGTAAGGTTGATGATGAGAAGTGCCCGAGGGATGGGTCGAACCTGGTCATAATGGGCATTGGTAAGGAGCAGGTCAGCGCTTAGTATACGTAGGCCAGTAAAACCCCACCAGTCCTACTCTCCCTAGCCTCCAGGTGCGACATAACTCCCTTAGATGTGGACAGTATTAATATGCCTATCTGCCTGGCCGGTAGGTACCTCTCCTCCCACTTCTGCAGTTCATTAACCTTAACATGGAACCTCGGCTTTATTGGGCCTATGTTATTTATTCTACCCAGCAGTTGAACAATGTACTTACCTCCCCTGCCATCGTATACATACTCGAACTCGCCGATATAACCGTACCTCTGCATAACCCTTAGCACATTACCCACTAGCTTGGATGATGGCCAAATAACAACTTGCTTACCGCCCCTGGCCTCCACGTTCTTTATGCTGATTAACGCATTCGACAATACATCAAGCATGACCATAGGCCAGCAACCCCCAACCTCTATATAAGTGTTTCCGTTTAATCAGCACCTATGTTTATCCATGGATTTAACCAGGTCGTTGAGGTTGCCGTATGATGCCACCAAGTTATCGCCGCACATTACATCAATCCTATCAATCTTGTAGGTGCTCAACACTACGTGGGGTGGTTGCTGGAATGCCCTACTCCATGGAACCTTAGAGCCGTTAATGTCGGTCGCCTTGATTTCACCGTCTATGGTTATTAGGTACTTGGTATCCCTAAACCTCACGACAATCCTAAACCTCCTACTTCTAGAGGTCTCAACTATGCGCTCAAGGTCCCTTAGACTCACCACCACCCCTCACCCTGAGCCATTCAGCATCCCTTTGACTTGGCTCTATCGTAAACGCCCTATAGTATGTTAGAGTCCCCTCTGAGCTTAACAATGCCAGGACAAGTTTCATCCCATTCCTCTCAGCGTAGTCGGTTAACTCAAGTAGCTCAGTGGTCCTAATGCCCCTACCCTCATCGAGGATTTTAACAACGTACTGTGGGTTAGATGACAGTGCGTTCTTTTTCTTATCCCAGACGAGCATGTCAACTTTACCATCCCTAACCGGCTTAACGTAAAGACCCCTATTCCTCAAATCCAGGTAAACCATGAATTTCTCGAGGTCGCCTGAACGTAGGACATCTATTATTGAGGCAGGCCTACCATTAATGTAAACCTTAAAATCGCCCATATATATCAAGTAGGCTAGTTCAATGGGGTCTATCTCATCAGGGTTAATGAACCTCTTATCACTCAGCAGCAGTCTTGATGCCTCATCCTCAACAGCGTAGAGACCTCCAACATCCTTAACCCTAAGTATCTTCATACTCCTCATATTTAGCTTAACTATAGGGCTTCAGACTAGTGATTATTTATAAATTCTTCCACGGAATCCTCATTATCCCATGCCGCATATTGTGAATTAACTCGGTGCCTCACTAAGCCATCTGTAGCCTTGACACTCCTCACTAGGTAATCAACCCCATTGATTAATAAATCTACGAGGCTTGAACATTCCTAGAGCCACTAGCATTACCCCTCACGCATAGCTGGTGTGGAATGGCCTCTGAACCCTCGGGCATATATAGGGGTTGGGTTTAGTTTACTTTGATGGAGGTTGCCATCGCCTACGATACGTTGAGCAGGTGGGGTGGTCAGGAATTGGTCACCTACGCCATGGCCAAGGCGCTTAGTGAAAGCGGCTTCACAGTGGATTTGGTGCTGCTTTTCGATGGGGAGGTGGACCGTAGGCTGGTTGACATCCCGGCTCGGAGGATAGTGAGTCTATTTGAACATGACCCCAATTTACCGATTCGTGGGTTAACTAGGAACGTGATAACAGGCCTGGCTAGCTTAGGCTACGATTTAACCATAAATACTGTTTACCACGTCCTGGTGTGGCCCTTCGACATAGGCTACTTAAACAACCCAGGCACCTACATGCCACCCTACAGGCCCAGGAGGAGAATCTTCATAGAGCTTAATAGAATTATGCTGCCAATACTGGGGCCACGCATACTACTAGCCAACTCTAGGTGGACCCTGAGCCAACTACCCTATAGGCCTAGGTTGAGCGGCGTCCTATACCCCCCTGTGATGCCTCATGACTGTGGTTCAAGGGCCAAGGAGGATGTTGTGGTTTCCGTAGGTAGGATAGCGCCGGACAAGAGGACCACCGAAATCGTCGATATGATGGAGGCTGCGTATAGCAGATACCCTAAGGCAGCCTACTACGTAATTGGCCTTCCCTACAATGAGGCGTACCTTAGGCAGGTTAGGGAAAAGGCCAGGCACGTTGAGTTGGTGCTTGATGCGAGTGAGGATGTTAAGTGGGATTACCTATGTAGGGCTAAGGTACTACTGCACGCGGCCATCAATGAACACTTCGGGCTTGTGGTGGCCGAGGCTCAGGCGGCTGGGGCAGTACCCGTGGTTCATAGGTCCGGTGGGGCATGGAGTGACATAGTTGAGTACGGTAGGTACGGCTTCGGCTACCTCAACCATGCCGAGGCTGTCGACGCCGTGGTTAAGCTACTGGCCAATGAGGATTTATACCGCAGATACAGCACCGAGACTAGGAGACACTCGCTGAAGTTCACGTACGGTGCATTTAAGGTAAGACTCATTAGGTACGTTAACGTAGCCCTAGGTCTCAACGCCGCCTCTAGAGAGACGGTAGGGTCCACCTAACTGATCTTGCCCCGTTTCCCCGCATCCCAACGACCCTAATCATTTTTCATCTTTGTCGGGTCTGTGCCCCCATTCTTGGGGCATCATTGGTCAGTTTCCCACGGGGCTGGGAGCCCGTGCGCTCAGTCGCCTCGTGCACGGGGCTGATTAACCCCTATTTTATCCGAATTTTAAATGTTTTGTTTCCGAAAGATTTATAAAGAATAGGTTCGGGTGGTTTCTCGTGGATTGTGTGGTTTTTCTTGAGGGTAGTGTGACTAAGGTTACTGGGAGGGATGTGGGTATTTACATTAATAGGGAGTATCAAGGCAAAATCAAGGATTTGCAGGGTAGGAGGGTTAGGGTACTGGTGATTATTGATGATTGCAAGGAGGGCAATACTCATCAAGCTACCTAAGGATAAGTGCGATGCTGATTACATAAGGAGGTTGATGGCTTTAACAAACTTGGCTTACCGTGGTTTTGAGGTTTGGGTGCCGGACCTGCCAAAGGCAATACAGCACCAGCTCTACGACTTCAAAAACTTCAAGGGGAGTTTAGTATTCGGTACAGTGCCAAAGAGGTGGCTTGCCTCAACCTGGGTTCCGTTGAAGACGCTGAGGTTTTACCCAGATGGCTCAAGGAAGGGTGGTAGGTATGCACCAGTGGTGCTTGACTTCAAAGGCAGTGTTATTAAGCTATACCAGGTGTGCAGGAATGGGCGTGGTTATGTTGTTGAGGTTCCAATGCCCAAATGGGTTATTGATAGGGTTAGTGAGGGTGGTGATGTTAAGTTCGCAATGACTGGTTTAAAGGATGATGAACCATACTTGGCATTGATTGCCGAGCGTGAGGTTGAACCATACATACCTAGTGACTACATACTAGCCATTGACGTGAATGCATGAAATAACGGCATTGCATGGGGGTTAATTAAAAGTAGTAAGCTTGTTAAGTGGAGGCCTGAGAGGCCAAGGCTTAGGGAGATTGATGGGCTTTACTACCGTTCAGTCGTGTTAAGTCAAAAATACGGGAAGCTAAAGAGGCTGGGCCTTCACAAGACTAGGGAGGGTAAGGGATTGTGGAGGGAGGTGAGGAGACTGAGGAGGAGAATCTACGCTAAACTGAGGGATTATGCTCAAAGGCTTACGCATAGGCTTGTTAGGAAGGCCTTTAGGCATAGGGCACTAGTCATCATTGACGACATTATTGAGGAGTCGAGGAGGGAATTGCTTGAGATGAAGTTGCCAAGTGGCTTGAGGAAGATTTACCTAGCCGAGACGAGGAGATTCATTAAGCTATTCACCACCCAACTACAGTGGTATGGTGTACCGTACAGGTTCGAGAGGCTACCAAGCACAGTATGCCCAATATGTGGGCATAAGCTTATCCAGGAGAGAGGCAGGGTAATGGTTTGCACGAACTGCGGATTCAAAACACCAAGAGACAAGGTACCCATGTACTGGGCGTTGAAGGCAATGCCCAAAGCCAAGGTGAGCCCCCTAGATGAAAGCCCCATGCCATTGAGCTAAACAACCACCCACAAACCCACACCAATAACCCACGAAGCGTAAGCAAGGTAAAAGCCCCCTACACCCGGTTAGGTGTAGGGACAAACGGCTATAGTCTCTGTAATGTTTAAATAGCTATAAAGCTGTAGTTACCCACCCATGAGTGTTTCCATTAGGAGGGTTGCGGTGTTGGGCGCGGGTACCATGGGTCATGGGATTGCTGAGGTCTT
>Ga0081534_100351_pt1 | contig 15426 bp, 15 predicted proteins | sample MonGeyMetagenome_FD_71019 | JGI IMG/M metagenome (GOLD analysis project Ga0081534, IMG submission 71019) | Hypoxic/sulfidic aquatic microbial communities from Monarch Geyser, Yellowstone National Park, USA - MG (SPAdes) v1 (version 2) | ecosystem: Environmental > Aquatic > Thermal springs > Hot...
CGCGGTCTTGGCCGAGCCCAACAGGCTCAAGATCCTGTATCTACTGCGGCAGAGCCCCATGCCCGTCTGTTTCCTCTCCTACATACTGGGGCTCGACAGGACCTTGGTGTCGCACCACCTAGCGAGGCTCAAGGCCGCAGGTCTCGTGGAGGTCTCCAGGAGCGGCCAGTACAGCGTCTACGGCCTCTCCGAGGAGGGCCGGCGATGGGTTGACGCCGTGTTTTCAGCAGTCTTTTAGGAGCGGAGGCGCGTCCGGATCTGCCGACGGCGGTGTCTGCGTCCATCTTTTCCATGGCGGGGCCCCCTAGGCTGGGAGAGGCCCTTGGGACGGTGCCAGCGTTGCCCCGGCGCGCAGGCAAACGAAGTCTCGGCGCGCCGCTCCCGCTGGGGTGTGGCACCGTCCTCTCCGCCGTCTCGCCCCCGTCGACGGGCGGCTTGAGGTGGCCGCACAAGGGGGTCTGAAGCGTTGGGAATTACGAGGCGGCGAGGGGGCTCCTCCGCACGTTCGGAGGCATCTGGCGACAGAGGTCTGTTCCACCTAGTGCTTGAGGAGCTGACGAGGCGGCTTATTGCCGACCGAGCGGTCCATCTGACCTCAGGCCTGTCGCCTGGATTGGCACGATGTGTTCGCCGAGGTCGAGCGGATAAAGGTCGCGGACCGCGACCTAGCCCGATGGAGCAGGGATGGACGTAGAAGGCAGGAGGCGCCGCTACCTAATCGTGGCGAGGTAAGGAACCGGCAGACCGGCTTGCATCAGGAGCTCGACCACAAGATCGATCTGGCGCTCAGCCCCGAGGGGCAGGTCCTTCGGATCGACGCGAGCAGCCCTGAGGGGTCCAACGGGGGCATCCCACGCGGCGGTTGGACGCGGCTTGGGGGCCGTCCGCGAGACCTCCGGCTGGAGGGGTGCGCGCCGTGGGCGCTGTCCGCAACATGCCGCCGTGGCGGAGACGCCGCGCTGGCGGCTAGGGCAGAATTACGCTCTTGACCTCCGGCAGCCTCTCCCAGTCCCTGTCCCTGGTGATCACCACGGCGCCCAGCCTCCGGGCCGCGGCCGATATGAGGGCGTCGCCGGGATTCACGCCTCTTTCGAGGATCCACCTGACGGCGTCGTCCACGTCCTCCGCCGCGACTCCATCCACAACCCTTATGTCGAGCTGGCGGAGTAGGCTGGGCAGCAGCTGTAGGAGCCTGATGTAGCCGCGCCTCCTCGGCTCCGCCGCCTCCTCGGCCGACCTCCTGGCCCACGTACTCCAGCAGAACTGCCGAAGTCACGTACCGCTCTGCGCATTGGAGCGCCGCGTCGAGCCGCTTGGAGATCAGGACCGAGGTGTCGACGACGCATCTCTCCATATGGCCTCCTCCACCGCCTTCTCGATATCCTCCGCACCAGGCTCGCCGACTAGGTCGAGCAGCTTGTAGTAGACGTCCAGGAGCGCCTTGACGCCGAGGGCCCTCGCCCTCTCGGCCAGGTCCCTGTCCTGCGTCACGACCAGGCCGCCCCCGACCTCCACGACGTAGACGGCCTTCCCCGCGTAGTCCCTGCCGAGGAACAGCCTGCCCCTGCCGTCCACCTTCCTCATCATGTCCCACATGGCAGTCCCACTTTATATACATCCCTCCGTGCGGAGACGGGCCCGACGCGCCGCTTGGGCCGCGGGCGGCTCGGTGAGGGCCGATCGCGCCGCTGGCCGACGGCGGACGCCGAGAGGGGGCCGCGGCGCAGCGCCAAGGCATACGCGCTATGCGGAGCCTCCGGCGCGCCTCTGAGGTCGCGGGCCCTCGCCGGGGTGAATCCGCCGGACATCCAACGGCTGGGCCCACCATTTTGCCGAGATATCCCGCGCGGGCTCCGTACCTTGCAGTCCGCCCATCAGAACTTGGCAAGCCGCCAAGCGAGAGCGCGCCCGCGGTCCTCGGGTTACTACCGGCATGGAGTCGGTGCACCGCTCGCTACAACGTTTTTAAAGCGATGAGATATTTAACCAGTGGTCGACGTCTCTGCCATCACCTACGATGCGCTTAGGGTCGCTGCTGAGCACGTTCTGGCTAAGGTCAGGGAGGGGAAGAAGCTGGGCACGGAGGACATCTTCATCCTCTACCTCGGCACCATCGTGAACGAGCTGAAGGACGTGAGGTCGGAGGTCGCCAGGCTCGAGGACAAGATAGATAAGACCAACCAGCGCGTGGACGAGGCCAATAGAAGGATGGATGAGATGGCGAAAAGCCTATCCGCCCGCATAGACGAGACGAACAAAAGGATAGACGAGACGAATAGGAGGATCGACGAGGTCGTCAAATCGCTATCGGCGAGGATGGACGACCTGGCGAAGAGGATCGATGCCCTCCAGACTACTCTCCTGGAGATCCAGAAGCTATTGATAGAGCTCGTCAAAACCCGGCAACAATAGCGCGGCAAGGCGGCCTCTTCCAGCGGCGATCTCGCCCAGTAATCAACACCGCATGATGTCGTCGGACAACGTAACTCCCAAGAGCTCTCGCTCCATCCTAACGACAACCCAGAGATCGTCCACCCAACTCCATGGAAACCGCCCGCCGACGCCGCGAGAACTTTCTGGGCGTACTTCCGCTACGTTAATCCCTCCAATCCCATCTTCATCGAGCCTGGCGGTGATCGACGCCGTCGCTAACCTGCGGCTAGAAGGCTACTGAGGCCCCTCCGACCTGCCCCATCCGCTTCGCCGCCTGCAAAGTCCCAGCCTCCACGGTCGCCGCCCGCGCCGGCCGTCGCCCGCCCCTGTCCCAACCCTCGGCCGCGTCGAAGAGCCTCCGGGGATGCCTAGGGCCCTCCCCGCGTGCTTGGCCGGGACAGCTCGGCCGACAGCGTTGACCACAGCTTTTCGAATGCCCGCTCAGCCGCGGCCGCGTCCACCTCCACGACTAGCTCGATATTGCGCTCCATCCCGCTGTCGGTTAGATTTGCCGACGACGCCCACGCCCTGTCGTCCACTATGTAGAGCTTCGCGTGTACGAATGCGGCCGATGTGGGCGCCACCAAGGCCTTCAGGTTTCTGCGTATGGCCTCCCTGGAGATGGCCAGCTCTCTGCTGATCCTCTCGAGCTCCGCCTCGGCCGCCAGCAGCTCGGCCTCGGCCGCGCGGGTAGCCCTCAGCCTGTATACCGCCGCGGCCACCGCGGCCGCTGAGAGCGCTGCCGCCGCCAGGTAGAGCGCCTGGGAGTACGCCTCTAGGGCGCCGGCCGCGAGCGCGGACGCGACCGCCAGCAGGGCGAGCAGGGCGGCGTCCCTTAAGGCCGCCGTACGGCTCGAGGCGCGGCGCCTCCTCCAGTAGGCCACCTTGGCGCCCGCCTCCCTCAGCTCGTCGGAGCCGTAGAGGTCGGCGGCGCGGGCCAGGGCCCTCCCGTCGTTGTCGGGCAGATCCGTGGTCACCACGCGCACGTCGACGCCCGCCAGCGCCTTCTCGATCAGCAGCTTGACGTAGGCCTGCCCTATCCAGGGCGAGGAGATCCAGATCCTCCTGCTGGCCGAGCCCATGGCCGACGCTATCGCCATCCCGGCGCCGCGTCCGATCTCCACGGTGGGGTTTAGACCTCCAAATTTAGGTTTACGGCCGGAAACATAAATAAACACGTGGATCTCGCCCCCCATGGCCCTCAAGGGCGTGCTGATATATGCGCTGAGCGCCGTCGCCATCTTGATAGGGCTTCTGATAGTGCTGAACGACGTATCTCTGGCGGGGGAGATCGGCGAGAGCACTTGGATACGCGACATGGCCCTCGCGGCGGTGGGGTTCGCCGTGGGCATAGCGGCGCCGATACTCTACAGGCGGTTTTCAAGCTGACGCCGCAAGTCCACCCGTCGGAAAGCTTATAAAGGCCCGCGTGGAGGCGGCTATGCCGCATCTGCGACGCGCCGTCTCGCCGGCGTGGTGGCCTGTGCCTAGGAAGATCGGCGGAGTGTGGGCCGTCAGGCCGGCTCCAGGCCCCCACAGCCTCGGCCGGTCGATGCCCCTGGCGGTGCTGGTGAGGGACGTCCTGCGCTACGCCAAGACGTTGAGGGAGGCTCGCTACATAGTGGCGAGGGGCTACATCAAGGTCGACGGGAGGGTTAGGAGGGAGTATAAGTTCCCCGTGGGCGTCATGGACGTGGTGGAGATAGTCCCCACGGGCGAGGTGTATAGGCTGGTGCCCGACCCGGTTAGCTACATAAGGCCGGTCCAGATACCCAGCGGCGAGGCGGATCTGAAGCTCCTGAGGGTCGAGGGCAAGGGCTACGTGTCCGGCAATAGGATACAGCTCCACTTCCACGACGGGAGGAACCTAATACTGCCGGCAGACGTCGGGCTTAAGTTCAAGACGTTCGACTCCGTCGTGTACTCCATATCGGGCAGATCGGTGAGGCAGCACATCCCGTTCAAGCTCGGCGTCCTGTCTGTGGTGTTCGACGGAAGCAACGTGGGCTTCATGGGCACCGTCGCCGAGATAAACTGGACGTTGAAGAGGAGGCTGTCCACCGTGGCTCTCAAGAGCGGCGAGGAGGTCAAAAGGACGATCCTCGATTACGTCATGCCTGTGGGCGAGGAGGCGCCCGCCCTCAAGCTTCAGTAGGGCTCTCCGCCGGCTTGCTCCACCTTTCTGCCGGCCAGCATCTGTTCGGTCTTCCAGAAGAGGTCGCCGAATTCCTCCAACGTCGCCGAGAATTGGCTCAAGCCGACGCCGATAGGCTCGAAGACCCTCACAGTGTCGCCCTCGACTATCCAGCCTTCGGCGAATCCGCCGAAGGACCAATCGTAGCGGGCCAGCACCGTGTACCTCTTCTCGCCGCCCGGCGTCTTGAGCGCTATGTAGACCGCCGCCACGCCGTATTTGGTGAAGAGCTCGGCCACCACGTCTCTATACCTCTCGCCGGCCTTCGGGGCAGGTATCCTCTGCATGTACTCAATCCTCTCGTTCTGCAGGTCTTTCCTGAGCTCGTTGAGGAGCTCCGTCACCGGCAGACCGGTCCTGACCACCCGCATGGCCTAAAGTTGTTGGCCCAATTAAAACAATACTAGATGGAGCCCAGGGCCCGGTCCAAATCCTCGATTATGTCGTCCACGTCCTCCAGGCCGACCGACAGCCTGATGAGGTCCTCGGTGATGCCCAGCTCCTCTCTGTCCTCGGGCGGTATGGGCGACGCCGCGCTTAAAATGGGGTAGGTGGCTATGGTCTCCGTCCCTCCGAGGCTCGGGCTCGGCGTTATCAGCCTGAACGACGACAGCACCCTCTCGACCTCGGGCCGTCCGCCCCTTATCCTGAAGGACAGAACGCCGCCGTAGAGCCCGCCGAAAAGCCTCCTCGCGACCTCGTGGTCCCTATGGGTCGGCAGGCCGGGGTACAACACCTCCTTGACCTTGCTGTGCTCGGCGAGGAACTCGGCGACAGCCTTGGCGTTTCTGCTCTGCAGCTCGAAGCGGGGGAACAACGTCTTGACGCCGCGCATGCAGAGGAAGGCCTCGAAGGGCTGCATTATGCCTCCCAACATGGCTCTATACGTCCACAGATCTCTGTCGACCGCCCGCGTCGCCACGACGCCGCCCACCACGTCGTTGTGCCCCGCTATATATTTCGTCGCAGAGTGCACCACGTAGTCGGCGCCGAGGGTCAGCGGGTTTATCAAGACCGGCGTAGCGAAGGTGTTGTCCACGACCACCGCGGCGCCTAGATCCTTCGCCGTCTTCACGACCTCAGGTAGATCGAGCACCTTCAGGGTGGGGTTCGTCATAGTCTCGACGAAGACCACCTTAGGCCTTGCCGACTTCACGGTCTCGACGACGGCGTCGGTGGCCGGGCTGGCTTTGAGCAACCTCACCCCGAATTTCTCCTCGATCGCGGAGAAAAACCTCAAGGTGGCCCCGTAGGCCTCCTTTGTGGTTAGAAGGACGTCGTCCCTGCCCAGGAGATACATAGAAAGCGTCGATATCGACGCCATGCCGCTGTTGAAAGCCAGCGCGTCCGCCCCGGCCTCCAGCGACGCCATTATCCTCTCGAAGGCTCTGACCGTTGGGTTCTCCTCCCTCGCGTACTTCAGGTCCACCCCCCTATCGCTCTTCCTGGCCTCCCCGACCTGCTCGAACACCGCGGTGAGGTAGACCGGGGGCAGGGGAGAGCCGAATTGGTCGCTCCACGCGTGCCCCCTGATTGCCGCTGTGCGGCGGCGCATATCGAAGTTTATTGAAGTAAAAAATATGCATCGCCCGGGGGAAGCGCTAAATCCGCACGATCCGCCGGCCGGCTCCAACCTCGCCCAGGCCGCCCTCCCGAGGCCGTGGAGCTCGGCGTAACGCGCCTTCCAGAATTCCGCTGATCATCGAACAGTCTCTGTCGATTCAAACCGAGACCAATATTAAATTTTCTGAAATCCGACATCCCAATCTAAGTATTCCCCGTTATGCTTTATTAGTATATAGATTATTCTCTTTACATTATATCAGTTTTACGAAAAGTTTTTAAACTTAGGTTTGGTGGCTTCCGTGAAGGCGTATATCGTGGGGAACCCCACCGTCGACTACATAGTGACCAGGGAGGGCTCCTCGCGCCGCATAGGGGGTCCTCCCTACTACATGGGCCTGGCGTTCGCCGCCCTCGGCCTATCCCCCGTCGCGATAGGAGTCGTCGGGCCGGACGAGAGGGAATTCATAGAGGGCGAGCTGAGGAGGATAGGCGTGGAGCCCCGCCTCATAGAGGGCGACGCCACGGCGGCCTTCGAGCTCGACTACAGGTCTCGGCCGCGGAGGAGCAGGCCGTTGAGGCGGCCTTCGGCGAGGATATCCGGCGCCGTCGAGGGGCCTCTGGTCGCGGTGAACCCTGTCTTCGACGAGGTGGGGGACGTGGAGATATATGCCGACGTCTCCGCGGTGGATCTACAGGGCTTTATAAGATCGGGGCGGGAGGCCCCGGCCGCGGACATACTCCACTTCTCCGAGGACGACGCGGCGTTGGACCCGCGGCAACTCGTCAAGTACAACTCCAAGTGGAGAATAGCTGTATATACGCTGGGCGGCGGAGGCGCGTATATGGCCGTCGACGGCCGTCTCTACTACGCCCCGAGCGCCGACCTCGAGGTGGACGACGCCACGGGCAGCGGCGACGTGTTCCTCGCCGTCTTCTCCGCGCGTTTTCTGGAGACCGGCGACGCCGAGGAGGCCCTGTGCGACGCCTCCTCGTATACTGCGGGCTATCTGCTCTACAGAAGGGTCGACAGATATCGATACGACTGCGCGGTCTCGAGGAGGTACTAGACTATCGATTCAAGCGAGGCTATTCTGTTCAGTATGTCGGTCCTCGTGACTATCCCGACCAGCTTGCCCTCGTCGTCCACCACCAGCAGACGGCCTATGTTGTTCGTCAACATGGCCCCTATGACGTCGTATATATCGTCGGACACGTTGATAACAGGCGGGTTCGCGATCATCACGTCGCCGACCCTTATATTCCCGGCGCATCGGGCGAGCGCCTCCACGACCCTCGAAGACATGAGGAGGCCCACGGGCTTTCCCTGGTCGTCGATGACGGGGATGCCTCTATACCTCCTCTTCGACAGCACGTCGATGTATTTATCCAGATGGTCGTCGGGCCTCGCCACCACGGGCTTTCTCGTCATTATCTCGCTGACAGACACATGGGGTATCGAAGCCACGGAGTCCACCTCCACCAGGGACTCCAGGTCCGCCTTGATCAACCTCCCCATTATCACTATCCCGCTCGGCAGAGGCCCGACCCTCACCTCCTTCTGGACGTAGGGGGACAGATCGCCGAGCACCCTCATCGAGGCCAGAGGCTTCTCGGTGAGCAAACCTATCAGCGATACGTCGAGCGCGTAGCCTATAGCCGCGTTGTTGTGATATATGGGGACCGACAGAGTCTGTTTGCTTATTATGTCGTACGCCTTGGACGTCGGCACGTAGCCGCCGTGGGGGCCCGCCTTGCTGAGAACCAGCCCCATCGACTTCAGCACGGACATGATGTTGCGTATGTAGCCCTCATGGACCTTCAGAGTCTCGGCGATCTCCTTGGACTTCACCGGTATGTTCTCCCTTGAGTATATATCGATCAGGGCTTTAAGCACGTTGTATATAGAGTCCGACATGTCCATAGATAGGGAGTAGAACAAGGTTAAAATGTTTTTACCCCAGACAGCTCAAGGCCCGCTGTGCCGGCCCGGGCCGGCCCCACGACCCCCGCCGGAGGGGCCGATGAAGGCGGGGCGAGGGCGCCTCCCTGCCCAGAGGCTTTTAGACGGGAGAGGAGGTCAACGGCGCTCATGCCCTGATGCGCCTAGCGGCGTTCTTGACGCCCACGACTGTCGCGCCGGCCGCCTCCGCCAGGCGTATCAGCATCCCGTACTCCTTATAGGCGGCGAGCCACAGGGCCGCGGCGGCCATGGCCCCGGCGGAGAGGCCCTCCAGGTCGTGCACATGCCTCCTCACGAGGGCTATCGCCGCCTCGGCGACGCGGTGCGGCGCGCCTGCGCACTCCCTGACCCTGCCTATCTCAGCGCCTATCGCCGCGAGCCTCATCTCCCTCCAGTTAAGGGCGTCCCTGTCGAAGCTGGCGAGAGCCACCGGGGGCCGTGTTCCACCTTCACGCCGATCTCGGTCCTGCTCACGAGCCTGAGGGGGGCCGCGCGTATCCGCATGAGCTGGCTCGCGTCGTAGGCGCGCCGCTCCGGCCCCGCGTCCGCCACGCTGTCCACCACGAGGTCGCACTGCGTACACACCACCTCCCCCTCTGCCGTCGCGAGGGGGCCTCCCTACGGGCAACCCGCCCGACCCATGGCCCTAGAAAAACTTGCCTTTAGTTTTTCGCAAAACCGTTATAATGATAAGTGATTGAGATAAAGAGCGCCAAGAGGATGCAGTTTAAGTCGACATATTAACAAAAATATTAGCTTGCCAAGTCAACGCGGTTTAAAACGGTGTTAGCATCATGTTGCGAAATTTAATAGTCCATTTGCCCCCCGGGCATCGTAGCCCCACGGCTGGGAAGCAAGAAGGGGGTTAGCCCAGACAAGCCGCGTCGGCCCTGCCTCTCCAGAACTCCTCCAAGCACGTAGAACAGACCCCCGCATAGATCCCCACGGCAGGCGCGGCGTCCTTTTGACCTCACCTTCACCTATTTATAAACATAAAAAGCACCATTCAATTCTACTGGGTCTATCTTAAACATAAGATACTATATACTTTGGTGGAACAATAGGTTCGGGTGGGGCCGACGAAATGCGGGCGAGCCGTGAGCGACGGCTTGGAATCTGATCCGTGATGGACGGCGCACCCGTGCGCCGTCGGCCCCACCTTCACATGTTAGCTTAGCGATCTTTTAAATAAATACGCGACGTTGAGTAAAGGGCGCAGAATTTAAAGGCGGGTGCTGTATTATCAATTCTACAACGATAGGCTTGTGGTTACCGGTCGTCGTAGGTATCTGGCAACCTCTATCACCTGGGCCGCGGAGGCGGGACTATATGGCGTCCCCCCTCTCTCACGGGCAAGCTTGTGGGGCGCCGCCGCTGGATACCATAGGGGCGCCATCTCTTCTGCCTAGTTCTCGACCTAGCGGGAAGGGCTGGGTCTCTTCGCCGAGCTGGACGCCGTAGAGGTGGTGAAGGGCGCCGTGACCCCCCGGCGCGGGCGCAGACGCTTGGTGGAGGGCGGTGACGGCGGTTAGGGAGGCGGTGTATGTCCTGCGCGATAGGGGCTGGCACAGTACGCGGGCGAGGTTGTCAACTGGTTCGGGCCGACTTGCGTCGAGGCCGTAGACCCAGCCCCCGGCGGGAGGCCGACCGCGCATAGGCGCGGATCTAGGCTCACCTACTATCTCTGACCGAGCTGTTACTGAAGATTTTAAACATCTCACTCACACACATGAGGCTTGGGTGTAAAGCCTGGAAACGCGGATCCTCACCGGGCTGGAGGCGGGGGTAGGCGGCGCGTGGTGAGCTGGGTTCTTAAGCTTGCCGATGATGTTTATAGCAGTTTTATAACAGTTTTAAGAGCGCGCATGGCCATCACGTAAAGATCTTCCGCCTCTTCTTGCGCGAGAAGTTTCTCTGGGTGCGCGAGCTTATTGCGCCACTCCTTGAGATATTGTAGCAGATTGAGGATCTCTGCGTCATTGCTTCTTGTGTAATGTCTTTCTAAGTCGTCGAGGACTTGCCCCCACGTCATTCCCGCTGGGTCCGTCCCAACGACTTTTTTGTACAACTCCTTTGTCGCCCGTTCGCAGAGACGCATAAAGAGCAAACCTGCGGCCGTTGGAGAGCCGTAGATCAGATTCCACAACCCCTCTCTAAACTCAGCCGCCTTATTTTCATCAGATACAAGCCACCGCCTCACATGTTCATCCCCAGGAAGCTCGCTAAGCTCTTTCAACGTCTTTTCAAGCGACGAACTCACTAGACGTGGTGGAGAGACCCATGAAGTATCAATTCGTTTTTTAAAATCTTCTAAAATCTCGGATACTTCATTATAATGGTTGATACAAATTTGGAGAGATAAGACTGGGATAGAGCCTAGCGTCAATAACTCTTCTTTAATCCGGTTCTCTACCTCTTCAATTTTTGTACCGAGATCCTTTAACCATTCGATGCTTTTCATTGTAGCAAGCTTATCCAGATGCGACAATGCATCTTGGAGTTGTGCCGATGCGCAAACAAATTGAGGCTTGAGGTTGTTTAATGCTTGGAACAAGGTGTTGTAGTATTCTGCTATCTGAAGTGCAAAAGCTATATCTCTATGTTTATTCATGGGCGACGCCATATTCTATGTTACAAACTCCACTGTTGTTCCGCCGTGCATCGTGCGCCTTCTTCTTATGGCGACCTTAATGTTTATTCCGCCTCTTATGGCCGGGCTTATGATGTAGGCCACGCCATTTGGCAAGACTTGTATATCCTCTAGTTCCTCCCTAGTGAATGGCGCAAACTGCTTGATATATTCGAGGTCGGTGCCCTTAAGCCGGAACACTATATGTGTATTTACTATATTTAGAGCATCCGTGTGAAGGCCCGCGGGCCTCTGAGAGACCAACACGACGCCTATACCCCAATGCCTCGCCTGCCTAATCAAGCTCCTTACTATTGCCGAGGAGGGCGTTTCATCGCGCGTGATATAGTTATGCGCCTCCTCTATCACTACAAGTAGTGGAGGTATCTTATTGCTCTTTCTAGCTTCAAACAATTTATAAAGTGATATGGCAATAACTAGGCTATTTATCGAGACGTCCGTCATAGATAGGTCAACAACAGTAAGACGGCCAGGACTAACGGCGTCGCTTATGTCGAACTTCTCTCCAAAAATTCCCCTGCTCAAAAGAGACTCTATTTTCCACCTGAGGCCGTCAACTGTGGCTATGGAATATCCCCGGCTCCTCCCGATGAGGTAAAGCCGCTTCCTCTCTCCCTTCTGCGTCTTAACATCCTCTAAGAGCCACTTCACGGCCCCCAGTCCCCTGAGTCCGCGGCCCCTAGCCTCGGTATAAGCATCCCTCAGTAAGTTGAGCTGCGCATCGGTTACGTCTAGAGTGGCAAGTATCTGTGGCGCCCTCATCACGTCTTCGAAATCTATGAAGAGGTTCTCGTATGGCGCCAGTCTGATAATGTCTAGACCCTTACCGCCGTCCGTAGCCCTTGCCATAGAGAGATACTCGCCCAAGTGGTCGAACACTACGACAGGTACCCTCTTACTAACGGCCTCCTCTATTATCACCCCCGTCGCGTAGCTCTTGCCGCTATTGGTCTGGCCAAAGATCGCTATGTGGTGGGCCAGCAACTCGTTAAGATTTAGGCAGACGCTTACTTCTGGGTGGGCGTAGAGAAAACCTAGGCAGACGCTTTTTCTCGGCTCCTTGGAAAATCCCAATACCTCGGCAAGAATTTGGTTCTCGCCCGAAAAGACCGGACTTGTGTCCGTAGGCGATGTGTCAACCGCCGAAATTCTTCCGTCATTTTCTACCTTATATAGCAGTTTCACCTTTGCATACACTTTGAAAAAGTCGGGTCTGCTCAATGCGTCCTTTATAATATCCTCGGCCTTTCTACCGCGTCTCAATATCTGCTCCCTACTACTGGCAGTCAAGATTTCTACCTTATTTACTATATCTACTACCTGCCCCACGAGTTTAAACCGCCGTTTTGCATCCTCCATCACTACAAAACCGTCTTTCTTCACCGCATTGCTATCAATTAATGAAACCCAGCAATATGTCGTGTTTGGGGGCTCAACATCTGCCGAAACTATGCCTATATGCGTGGTCATATCAACCGCCTTAGTCTCTGTAGATGAGACATGTAAACAAACAACGCGGTTTCCTCCGTAATGGGTAGCTGAGCTAAGAACTCCATAATGTCATAGATTTTTCTAGCAAGTTCCTTTTCGACCACTTTTGCGATTTGTTCAGATATTTTAGTTACTTCGAGATCTACCAGACGTATGGGACGCAAGGTAGATATCGCCTTGACTTCACCGCTCTGCTCGGCTATGCGACTGTGCTTTTCGCTCTCCTCTACGAGGTGTGCTATTAATTTTACTATCTCGTTACGCTGTTCCTGTTCCATGTTTTTTGGAAACACTACATCGATTTGCAACGGCATCATTGTGGTAGACCTGAAGATATAGTAGGAGTCTATCTTCATGTCCGCAGGATACGTTAAGTTCAAAAGCTCTAGTTGCTCTTTTAGTTCTACAACTCTATGTTTTTCAAAGGGGCCTAATATTGCATTCTCTAGTCCGACGTTGCTTAACAGTTCTTGGTCCGGCACGTCGTAGTAAACCTTTACTCTGTGCTGTAGAGTACGATCCTCAGATCGTTTACTTGCGCCAACGAGAACGACATCGTCTCTCTGCTCTGCAACTCTCTTGTATATAGATATAAACTGATCAAGGAGCTTATACTTGTATTCAACGAGTTTAGTCGCCATCTCAGGCGGCCAGTTTTTGAGCTCTTCAGAGCCTGGATGAATCTTAGGATCCAAATGTCCTGGGAGAATCGAGCCGTCTATAAATGCTATTGCGAAGTCAAATGAAGAAGCTTTTCGCTCCGCTCTGTCAATAGCATGCTGAATTAGCTGATGGTGAAATTCTATTATGCTGTAATCGTTTAACTTACCTACATACTCACGCATTATCTGGAAATCTTGGTCACTTGTTATGTTTTTTGCTACAAGTCTTGGTTCTACGTACGGCCTTTTTCTAAACCCCTCTACAAGGAACTCAACACTACCACCTCTCTTGATATGTTCTGGCAAAAGCTCCACCTCATCATCCATACTTACAGTAACCATGCCATTTTTTACTTCTGTAATAAATGGGGCAATGCCGCCTATTCGAATTCTCGCAGATATGCCCGCAATATGTGTATGATGCACAATGTGAACCTTAAGAGATCGGCTACTGTCATCGGCAGCTGAAGCTCCAAGATCGCCAACGATATTAATCCGATCCTCAACTTTACTGAGGTTAATTCCTTTTTGGACGATCTTCTCGAAAAGCTCTTGAGCAAATGATATGCTATGCTCGATCTTGCTAAGCGGTATTTCGTATATTAAGAAGCGGCTATACTTCTTATAATCCGTATTGAAAAACATATCTAGAGTTGTTTGTCTGCGCGCACATATGAAGAGACCTTTCTTATCTCTTTCCACTACTCCTTTGGAAATAAGTTTTTCAAGCGTCTTTCTCACAGTTTCACGAGTTGTTTTAACGCCCTTTTTCTGAAGGATTTGATAAAGTTCTTCAAGAGTGAACGGTACGGCGCCCTCTAACTCTGTATCCAGAGAAAGGCTATGCCGACATAGTATGTGGAAGATGAGAGTCTCCAAGTTTCCTCCTTTTTGAGGATTCCGCGCACTTAATGATGAAGACACAGTTCGGAATCCGGATTTAAATATAAGCCTTTCCCTCGATTGGTCGAGAGGGAGTAGATACTTAAAAACGGAAATAATCTCGACTAGTCGAGATGTGGGAGCTCGTTAAAAAATTAACGGGCATCGATTGCGAAAGGGAAGAATCACATCCACTACGGGCACGTATATGTGTGCTGGAAGTTTTTATTAGAAAACGTTCCCCTTGCCTTACACGTGAAGACATTCTTAGCGAGTATAGGAGGGGGGGCAAGGGGCATCTAAACAAAGTGTTAAAACATCTGGAGGACATCGGCATCCTAAAAAGAGAGGGTCTGTACTACTGCTTAACCTTGGCTGGGCTTGCTGTAACTCAAGCAGACCCGCCTTGTCCTATACTCTATTTAGCGGGCGCAGATAGAGCGCTACAAGTAGCTATGCACAGCGGGATACATCCCTTAAACTGGCTGCTCTCTGCAGGGAGGTACTGGAATGGCGGAAAGTTCAAACAGAGCGAAGACTTCAAAATGGCGCGCTCTCTCGGCGGGTTGCTGTTTCTGGACTCCGGCGCGCAACAGTTCTTCTCCAAGTTCAGGGACCGCTACCCCTACACGCCTGCGCAGTACTTAGACTTCGCGCTCAACGTCGTTGGGACTGACCTCATTGCAACACTCGACCTCCCGCTGGACATCTTGACGCCGCGGGGCCTGCCGGTGGCAGAAGGCATCAGAAAGACCGTGGAATACGGCGTGGAGGTGGCGGCGCTTGCGGAGAAGCTCGGCGTGCTCGATAAGGTGGTGCCGGTCCTGCAGGGCTTCGACGACCCCTCCCAATGGCTGGAGTCGCTGGATCTCTACAGGCAACACGGCATAACGCCGCGGAGGTTCGGGCTGTGGGGCCTCGGAAGCATATGCATGATGAAGAGCCCCAGGCTCGTGGAGAGTATTGTGTCGGAGGTGAAGAGGGCGCTGGGCGGCGCGAAGATACACGTGTTCGGCATATCCATGAACTCCCTCCGGAGGGTCTTCCGCGCGGTGGACAGCTACGACACCTCGGCTTGGGTCTACTGGGCGAAGAAAGACGGCGCCGCCCTCGTGTGGAGCCGCCGAAGAGGGGCGTTCATACATCTACAGGCCAGAGACGGGAAGAGGTACAGCACGGAGGACTTGTTAGAGGCAAACCTAAGACAGATTATAGAAATGCATAAAGATCTCTGTATTAATAATATAAAAAATAGGTAATTATTAATTAAAATAATAATATAATTATAAAATAGATTATTATAATTTATTTATATCTTTATCTATAGTCGTACGACTTAGCATTTTTCATTTTTATCTGACAGCAATCACATTAAGGTAAAAGGATATACAATCAAGTGGAGAAATAGGCTAATACCTAAAGCTACTCTTAAAATTTAAATATTTCCTTTAAATAACCCATTACTGTGTCTGAGCTTTATGAACGTGTCGTAGAGGCGGCCTACCGCCACGTGAAGGAGCACGTGAGCCGCCCCGGCGTCTTCCTCCTGGCTCCGCCGGGCTCCTCCCGCGGGTACATATTGGAGAGG
>Ga0081534_100352_pt1 | contig 15392 bp, 9 predicted proteins | sample MonGeyMetagenome_FD_71019 | JGI IMG/M metagenome (GOLD analysis project Ga0081534, IMG submission 71019) | Hypoxic/sulfidic aquatic microbial communities from Monarch Geyser, Yellowstone National Park, USA - MG (SPAdes) v1 (version 2) | ecosystem: Environmental > Aquatic > Thermal springs > Hot...
CGGCGCCTCCCCCGGCGCCGCCCGCCGCGGCGAGGTCCACCTCCCCCTCGCCGTCCGAGATATATATCGGCTTGAGCCTCCTCCTCAGCCGAGGCCCCGCTCACCGCCCGGCTGTCGGAAGCCAGAACCACGCCGCGGCCGTACCGAAACGCCACCACGAAGGTCATAGGGGAGAATCTTATTCTGAGATTAATGATTTGAAAAGATCAGCGACTTCACGGAGTGGTACTAGCCGCATGTCGTCTACGTCTAGGGTTTCGATAGAGATATTTGTGTAGGTTCGCTGGAGCGTCCACAGCTCCTCGAAATGCATCAAGGCCGCGAAGTTATCCACCACTATGTGGATCTTCACATTGCTACAACTGGTATATTTCTCTACTGTTTCCTGGATCTTTTTCATGACGACAGGCCCTTCGCCGTATAGGGTCTCTATTTCGTAAACTTCCCCCTTCTCCGAATAGTAGACATCTGCTACTGCGTTGCAGAGCGGGGCTTCGGTTCCTATCTTCACCTTGAGCGTTTCAAGTCTCTTTTCCAGATCGTGCATCTGCACTATGTGGTAAACCGTGAAGACCTTCATTAGATAGTGTTCCGCCGACTCGTTAGCGCCCCGGCGACTTAACAGGGCATAGATGCCCCCGTCTTCGCTCAGCAACTCGTTAAGCTTCCTCCGCTTCTCCGACAAGCATCTGGTAAAGACTTTCTCGAAGGTGGCCGCATCCGCCTCCTCTTTATTCTGCAACTTCTTCAACTGCCCGCAGAGGAGATAGGCGAGGTATAACGACTCGGCGCCCGCTATATTTATCTCGTAGGCCGGGATGCTGGCTCCGGAGAGATCTCTCTCAATTTCTTCTGCGAGCCCCAGATCTTCGTGGCTACAGAATCGGAAGATTAAGTAAGCTGGCTTATGCTGAAGAGCGATTTCCCGTATACGGTCTCTCAACACCTCGGTCGTCGTTGGGAGAGCTTTGGAGTTGCAGAGGTCTATCGATATGAGGTTGTAGTTGCCTAACAGCGTATCCATTATCTGGGCTACAAAGCTCTTGTGTTCTCCATCGAGTTTTGCCGACAGCACAAACGGCCTCGCCTCTACGCCGAGTTCCCTGAGCCTAGTTTTCAGCAACTCTTCTACAAGAACGAGGTGGGGATTGTCTTGGTAGTCTTTGAGAAACACAACCGCCTTCTCTACCGCTCCGTTGAATAACGCGGCGAGGTAGGGAGCCTTCAAGAGTCTCAGCGGATTCGCGGCCTGCGTCTCTTCTACACCGTACCCGGAGCCTACAGCGGACACCGCCTGTCTCGAGCCCAACAGGAATTGGGAAAGGAAAGGTGGACCTACGACCTCAAGGGCTTTAGGCGGCGAGGAGGCGACGCTGAGACTTATAGGGGGACTTGCCAGTACTTGCATAGCCTCCTGAGTGGCATATTGAAGCATCAGCGGCGCCTGTACGTTCACCTCGCCCCGCGGCGCCACTTCAAAGCTTTTCACTATAAAGAGCGCGTGGAGCAACTTAGCGGATTCGGTCTCTTTACCCTCCACTGCTACCCTCGGGCTAATAGTTTGTATTACGCCTATGCTTATCGGCGATATGCGTTGTTCTACCGCCATCTCTCCACCACGCTGTATGCAGCGGAGAGTCTTTGGCCTAGTTGCTTTTTTAGTTGCTCTTCTAAGAAGATACGCGTGTTGATGTCAGCTTCGACGAGTTCTACAAATCCGGACATAACCAATGGCATGAGCAGATCGAGGTATGTATTCCAGAAGATCTCCATAATAGGATAACCGTCTACTTTAAGTATGTCTCCAACATAGACGTGCGTTCGAAGCACGTTAGAAGAAATGCCAGGAAGAGGCTCGGCGTAGTCTATTTCGAGAATTACCTTCTGCGCGTTATGTGGAATTACATACCAGTAAATAAGTGAAACATAACTGCGTTCATAATGTCTAAGTGTTAGAACTTTATCTACCGAAAATGAGTATCTACCAATAATATCCTCCATAATATCCTTCAGAAGCTTATTGGATAATTCATCAATTCTCTTATTATAAATAGTAAATATATTTTCTCTAACTCTTTGTAAGTATTCTTTATATATACTATCTAGCGGCTTTCCACCATATAGGAACATTTGTGAGAGCGATGGGATAGACGTAACCATATCCCATATGGTCTCGTTGAGCAGAACTATAAGAGCGCCCAGAGACTTAGCGTTTATAGCGTTGGGTAGCTGTAACCTGTATTCCGAATCGGCTCTGGAGGCTTTGACCGTCCAGTCGGCGAAGCCGCTTAGGTCGTACCAGTCTTGTGAAGTCCACTGGAAGCCAAGCTTGTTGAGGACGTCGCTGTATTGCGAGGGATCGCCGTAGTGGAGGTGGAAGTGTAGCTTGGTTATTTTTCTAATGGAAAGGGCAAAGAAGGTATGGGGGCTGTAGTAGGCGGTGACGTCCGCGGCATATTTAAGGAAGTCGTTTAACTTACAGCCTTTAGGCTGGGGGCTAAGGTTTTCTCGTCTGGCGATGTTTTGTGCTATGGTCGCTATCTCGTCGACGTATTTCTGCAGGCTGTGACCGGAGCCGACTGTCTGCCGTAGGTGACTCCCGCACTCGGCTAACGGCAGTATTTGAGACTGTATGTAGTTTCGCCAGCTTTTCTGCCAGTCAGCTAGATTATGGCTCTCCACAAAATGGTAAAGAGCAGGCTTGGAGTAGGAGCTAGCCACATCTAGGCGGCTTTATCGCTATAAAAAGTCTGTCGCTGTGATGCATCTGTCGGTTCCTGCCGTCACTGGGCCTGGAAAGCTCTGCATCCCGCCTGCGGGGCTTCCGCAACGCCTCCATACCTCATAGAGCTTGCCTACAGATAGCCGTTCCCAGATATTCTATGGGCGGATCGCCGTGTACATATAATATACTACCCCAGGGATCAAAGAACTCAACGTGGCGTTATAAGTTTGGGAGGAGCTATCGCATCTTCGTCTAGGAAGAGCCAAAAAGCTCTGCCGTCGACGACGGCTCTCCACTGGAATTTGTAGTATGCCACGAGTTTAGCGGGAGAAGTTATGACGTAGGTTCCAGTGGCGTTTCCAGTCCACAAACACATCCTAACTATTCCGCTGTAGGGTATGCACTCCGGCGGTTGCCACACAATTTTCTCGCCGGCCGCGACGTACTTCACCTCTGTAGTAAGTGTAATTAGTTCTAATCTGTAAAATGTCATGTTGACGCTAGACGTCTTCAACTCACCGCCCGGCGTTAGATACATCAGCTGGCCGTTTACTCTCAGCGCATCGGGCTCCAGTGGCTGGCGCACTGCCGCTGGCCCCAATTTATACAGCGGAAGCGGGAGGATGTAGGTGGCGTTCGGTCTGAGGACAGGAAGGTGGAGCCGCACACTGTCTTCGCTCCCTATGAGGCCGTATTTCAACACGACGGGGGCTCCAGGCACCTTTATCTCCAGAACTAAGTAGAGAGCTGAGTCGTTCCCATCATTGTGAAGCTGCAGAGTCAAGAGGCCAGGTGTATACATAGCCTTAAGAGACACCGAGACGTTGAAGTATCTGTGCACGCCGGTGTACTCCTGCAAGATCTTAACATAGGTGTTTGTGTATTCAAGCGTTGGCTCTATTGAGGAGCCTTCATGGAACTCATTCCAGCTGTAAATAAGCACAATCGGTACCTGCAGAGAGAGCACCTTATCAAGATATTTCCTAAACGTAGCTCCCTCCTCTCTGGGGACAACCATGTTCCTTCCCGCAGGCCGGTCGTCGTAGCCCGGAATAGCTGTGGCGCCTATGACAATCCCCCTCTGGATAAGAGGCCTCAGCGCGTCGTAACTGCCGACATCGAAGTAAAACCAAGGAAGAAGTGCGTCGAAACAGGTAGCAAATCTCTCGTCGTCAGTAGCTCCCACCATGAATACATTCACGCCCCTAGACTTCAGCATCTCGCGGACAAGACACCAGAAGTAGGCATCTCTGCCTCGCGCGCCGGGCGCCCATATGTACACCACAGGCGCATCGCCGATTTTAACGCTGATCTCCCCCCACCTCCGCACTGCATATTCTAGCTCAGACGCCACCTTCTCAACGCTCAGACCTGGCCTATCAGATTCGTATAGAATAATCGGCTTCAACCCCAGCCGGGTAGCTTCCCTCGCTATCAAGTCGATGTTGGTGGTTATATGCTCATCGTAGAGGTTCTGGACATAGATGCCCCACCAGTCGACAAATAGGCAGTCTACTCCGCTCTCCTTTATTAGACGAAGGTGCGCCTCCACGACGGAGGGATCGCCGCTGTCGTAAGGACCCAGCATTGGGTAAAACGCAGAGCCGCCGAGCTTCTTGTAAGTGACCAGACTCCAGTGGTGCCAGACGCCTGTGGGCCCCATCGCGTTGGCATACCACGAGAAGTAAACTAAGCAGAAAACCGGAAGCCTCCCGAACTCCTCCTTCAAGCTCTTAGCAACGTCGTCGCTCGGCGCCGCCGCCTGGCGTGTCTGCTGTTGTGGGGCGGCGCCTTGCATAAGGTACTGCTCCGCAAGGCGGAAGAGCTCTGTAGGGGTAACCACGCGGTATTTCTGGCTCACCGCTCTGGTCAGCTCTATCCACCGCTGGTAGTTCGAAGAGCCCCAAGACCAGACATAAACAACGATGAAGAGAGGCCTCTTTCCCGTAGAAACAATTCTATCTATTTCTGCGACAAGCTCCTTTGCATCTCTATCTCCAGTAAATATGTTCACGAATAAGTGAATAGTGCCGTTTATCTCGTAGTAAACGGGAGGCATGGATATGCTATAGCCGTGGAGGAAGTACCTAGCCCCCATGTATTGTATCTTCACTGCGAGAAGCGGATAGAGCCAATGCGCCGGCTCTTGAGCGCTCAAGCTGTCAAGGATATTTGCGGCGGTAAGATTGACTAGGTCTAGATAGTACTGGCCTATGGAGTATATCAGCCCTCTGTAGTTACGTGGAATAAAAGAGGGATAGAAATAGCCAGCTCCGCTGGGGCCTGCGATAAAGTCATCATATTCCGTGGCATGTTCAGCATAGAATTTCAGAATCACGGGAGCCAGCTCTGCGAGAAGCGGCTGGATAGTCCAGCCCATTGGGGCGGGCCTATTGCGGATATACCACGGACCATCGGAGGCAAACATGAAGTAATATGAGACATAGGGGGAATCGCCGTCTGATCTCACGAAAGTTATGTAGACTCCGTCTGGGTCTGGGCCGGCCTCTCTGGCGATGTGTCTAAACTTGACGGGCTCAACCGAGGCTGAGGATAAGATGGATAAGTTAGGCGCTAAGTCGCTGGAAAGGACTATAAGCCCCTTGTGAGACGCCTCTATCAGATTACTCTCCTCAGCTGGTAGCCACCAGCCCATCACAAAGGCAGGCGGCTTATATCTATCGAGCACCTCCTCCATCAAAACCCAGTCATAAGGCGTGTAGGGGCTACCGTCGCGACGAGGAGAAAGCGTCACCACAATAGAGCCGGTTGACACGGCGTAATCTGCCAGCCAGAGGTCTCCAGGCCTGTCGCAGTTGACAACAACCTTGTCGTTTAGCCTGGGGAGGACCCGGGAGATGTAGAATCTATACAGCTCCTCCCTGCTCCTCCAGTGAGACAGGTCATACAGCTTAGGCAGATTCCCCGCCAGACCCTCCGCGCCCTCAGGCACGATCAAGGCATCGTTGAGATACGCCAATGCCAAGGCCAGATTGTAAGTATCTGGCAGACTCGTGTTGTAGGTGACGTACCCCTTTAGATAGGGCCTAAATAGCTTCAAGGCCTCCTCCAGTGAGAGGATTCGATACTCCACGCCCAAGTGCCTAAGCTCCTCAACCCAAAGCCAATCCTCGTCTCTATATATGAGGAAAATAGATGGCTTGTACTTATCCACCACGCCCTGAAGCGACATGGCGGCTACCTTAACGCCTTGCGGCACCGCGCGTACGTCTATTACATAAATCGTTTGGTTTATAGGAGGCCTAGGCGGAAAGAGCGACAGCTTTGTCGGCGTCTTTGTGGAAGGCAGAAGACGCAACTCCGGCAAATTAGAAAATTCCCAAAACTCGTTAAGCTCCCTGTCGTAATATATGGCGACGGCAGGCGGGAGGATCCCCACGTAACCGCAACGCGAAGAAACCAAGTAGGAGGTCTCTTTCTGCTCCCCGGGCCTTATCTCTGTGAACTGGGCCTTCACGGTGCCGTTCAGCCAGACCAAACACTCAGGCACTGGATCGCTGAGACGAACGTAATACGCCGACGCGTTCCCCACGTTTCTCACAGACACGACAACCTTGGCAACATCCCCAGCGACGTAGACCACCCTCTTCTCCAGAAGGAGTCTCGGCGTCGTGGACACTCTTGAGAAATTCAGCTGGATCTGCCTGTAGACGGTTGTGCCGTTTACGCTGTAGGACACGGTGATAAGCTCGGCGCCCCGGGCCGGCCGTACGTACACGACGTATTTCCCGTACAGGCCTGGCTCTATGGAGTGGCAGAAGCTACACTCCTCATAGGCAACGGACGCGGTGGACGACACCACCTTAAAACTTGTGACCGGCACGTTCAACGTGTTCTTTAAGTAAAGCGCGATTCTCACTATGTTGCCAGCTCCGGTCACATTGGCGCTGACAAATATCTCGATAGGTAGCTCTACATAGCTCCGAGTTTCCGGCGGATTCACTTCAAAACTCAAGAGGACAGATTTGACTTCACTATTTGTGTGGTGGTAAAATTCGAGGAACCAATGGAACTGCTTCTTCACAATAAGCCTCTCTATTAGGTCCACATCGACTAGGGCGCAGACGGTTCCGTTTGCAGCTGGGATTTTAAAGAGGTCGGGCAACCATGGTCTGACGTCTGGCGTGGCGTAGTGCGGGAAACTACCTGTATCGGACGTCCTAACCCACATGAATACATCAACGTAGCCGTTACCCTCCACATGCATACAGAACTTAACGGCGTGGACATCGCCGCTGAAGAATTCCTCAGTCCTATAAGAAGCTACAACCTCAGAGCCGTTAACGCTTCTGGCGTCAAAAACAATAGAACCCCCAACTTGATAAGGCCCCCAGCTCTCCGCGCCTGAGGTCTGGTAGCTGGCGATAACAGATATCCCAACCGCAATAGCCGAAAGGAAGGCCAAAAGCAATATGCTGATAGTAACCAACCTCATAGATATTTTGTAAAGTGTCTTTTAGAGAACGAGACCTTATGAGAAGCGTGGTGTGCGCCGCGCTCTACTCTAGATCCTTTACTCTGATGGGAGCGGAAAAGCTCTTCGTTCTTTCTTCCCAAGTCGAAATTTATAAAGTTGATACCTTGATAGATATTTCCAACTATATCATTATAGAATATATAATTAATACAAATAGTATAGCATATGATTATTGTATAAATTATGTAATAATCAAAATGAACTTCAGGCCTATAGGCATAGGCCCCGACCTTCCACATAATGTCATTATCGACTAAAGTATATATAAATTTTTAACAGCGTAGCATATCTGTTATCTACATGACCGCGAGGTTAAAACGAAAATGGTCTCAAACTGGAAAGTGAGGAATAGGTCGGTGGTGCGCAGGAGGCCGTGTGGCGACGGCGTTAGGACATTGAGTCAAAAAGGCGCATGAAAGGGAACAGGAAGCCTACTCTCGATCGCGCTCGGCGATGTGCTCACAGTTAGTTGCGCGTCAGAATCACCCAGTTTGGCGCATAATAGAGCAAATAAAAATGAGACGGTAAAGAATTAAAGAATTATTTTACAAGATTTATAGAGATCGTGGTTTTCTCGGCGAAGGGATTCGGCCAATACGTTAGGTATAGCTTCTCCGCCTTTTCTCCCTCTGGGATTAGATACATCAGGTAGCCCTCGGTGTATGTGCCAGGCGCGATGCTGCTCCACAAGTCAAGTCCCGTATACGCAACTGCGCCTTCTACAACCTCCTTAGTGGGTTGCAATATCCACTCTAAGGCGGCTGGGTATGTGGTTCCGTAGCTCTTATTAGCGCTGGTTACAAGCACAGGCGTAGAGATTTCGACGCCCGGCGTCTTTACATCAAGACCGGCGTTTTTGATCCTCAGCTTGACGAGAATAACCTTCATGCCCTCGGGCGCGCCGTAGTAACTCTCGCCGTATTTGATGTATTTAGTCTCGACAACTTCAGTAGCCGTCACCCTCCAGTCGCCGGCGGCGATCGTCTGGCCGAGCGACGCCTCCACGACGCCCGCATTCGTAGTCTTCGACGTAGTTGCCGCCGGCATCGTCGCCGTGGTGTTCAGCACAGCCACAGTCCCGCCCTCTTTTCCTATCTCTTCTACGGTCTTAGAAAGGGTGTATGCTGTTAAATGCACCGCCGCTGTGCCCGCGAGGATCACGACAGCGAAAACCGCCAGAACAACCCCTAAGACCAGCGGGAGGGCCCTCCCGCCTCTCTTAACCGCCATATATATGCCGATGGCCAACGCCGCACCGGCCAGGAGATAGCCGAGAGCTGCAGAAACCGCCCAAGCCACTGGAAATGCCATGAGCACGAAAAAGAAACCAAGCAGAAACAATGCTATTGTTTTACCTGTAGACACAAGAGACCCATTCTTGTGTTTTATAAATTTTGCTTACAGGTCTTGCCACATTAGCGCGGAACCGGGCACTTAAGCGTCTCGAGAGGTAGGGCGGAGTTTACGGCGACGGACGCTCCGTGCGTTTCATCGACGAAGAACTGTGTGCTGGTCGAGCCGCTTGTTCGTCTTGCATCAAGTATATCTTGCCCTTCACGACCTCTACCCTCCTCCCCGCTGCGGCCTCCAGCTCCGCGGCTAGGTCGGCGGGGACCTCCGCGGGGTCCTCCACGAACAGCACCACCCTGTCCTCGCCCACGAGCCACCCGCGGATCTTCGCCCTCCTCCGCCACCTCTCCACGATCCTCCCCACCTCCTCCACGAGCATGTTATCACGGCGGTTAAAAATTGTTGCTAACCCTCCGACTGGCGAGCGTTATTCCAAATTTCTACGAAGTTATCAACTAGACGCTTGACTTCGTCAGGTTTTGTCTTCAGTTCTATGTTTTCATAGTTCTCCGCTAGCGCTTTCTTGGTTAGATTTGCGGAACCTATAAGAGCAATTGCATCGTCTACTATGTAGATCTTTGCGTGAACATTGGGCATGGTTCTAACTTGGATTCCGCTGGCTGTGAGTAATTGTCGGATGTTTCTAGAAAGCGATTCGCTATCTGTAACCACCATCATGTCTACATTCTTACTTGCTTTCAACTCCGCGAGTCTTTCCGCCATGTGTTTATCAATGACGTAAGTTACAGCCTTAATAGATTTAGAAGCTAACTGCAGAAAGTCGAAAAATAATTCCGCTCTCTCATCACTTGGTCTCGAAATAATTTCATTAAACTTCTTAAAAGAATTCTCAATATTATCATATAATTTATTAAATACATCATGAAGTAAGGACCGTGAGGTTGTGATAAGCTGATCAAGAGGCTTGGAACATCCTCTTTCCAACAATACGCAATAATTACAAGCATCCATACACACAGGCGTAGCGGACAGCAACTCCTGCGCTGTTTCTGTATCGAGCTTATTTTCAAATATTAAGCGCCAAATCGGAATCCGTAACGTCTGCGCATTCAATGTGATTCTAAATTTAGTATATGCATAATCTATGTACTTCTTCCAAATCTGTTTAACTTCTTCAGAGATTGTATTACTATTAACATACAAATTACCTATTTGAATAATTTTAGATATTTTATTTTCACATGAATTATGTATATGATTAATATAGTCTAATATTTGTTCCAATATTTGCCACTGAATAAATGCTCCCTGCAAAGTTTCTCTTTCAAGAAGACCAAGGCCACCCTCTCCTAGTTCGTAAACAAGTACAGTCACATAATTTTCATCTATTTCATAGTAATAATCAAGAATACGCGAAGGCTCAACTTGAAGCTTACTTGCAATAAAAGATAAAAGCACGTGAGCAAATGTATGAGCAAAATTTTCAATGGCATATTCAATAAGTTCGTTATCTATATCGCAATTATTACCATCAAGAATATAGTTTGCACTCTCCAAGATTTTCTCATAAAGATATTTATCATTTTTATCATATGCGCGATATTTGAGACAAATATAATTGACAATCTGCTTATTATTAGTAAGAGTTTCTCTTATGATTTCTTCCAATATGTTTTTGTTAAACCTTATTGTAAGAGCTTTAGTGTTGAACAGACGTAAACCTAGTTTGTACCCATTTATTCTAATCTTTAAGCTCGGCTCACGTATAAATTTGTAGCTGTATTTTTCGCGTGGCTGAAAAATCACTTTATCGATACTTAGTAGAACCGATAACACATCTAAGCTTATCGTAATCGCTTCTCGTATTTTAGAGCCCTCTAGGACAAAGAATTTGAGAATCGGATTAGATTGAAGAATATGTACATTCTTCTCGGTTTCTAAAACAACATTAAAAATACGCATATATGAGTCATTTAGTTCTTTTAGATAATTAAACTTATTTAATTGTGGATCATAACATTTACTTCGAATTGGACAATCGTAATTACCACAGGTGGATTCCATTGTTAAGGGAAGGAACCCAAGAGAACAGACATAGACAGGTTTACCTGAGGAGACATATATCGCAGTTTCATTTATTTGGAATTTCAGGGATTTCCGATCAGAGAGATACCAATAATATGAAATATTATTAGATGTAATAGGTAGAAGCCTAATTCTGTACGGAACTAAGATTTTTGCCTCTGGTAAGTATTCGCCATCAATGTTTCTCTTTTCGGGAATAAAAATATAATAACGATTATCTCTTTTATATAAAGTAAATGGAGCAAGAGAATATAGAAGCTCAATAATTTCGACAGAAAAGCTATCATTTTCATTGTCTCCAAATATTACTCGTAGATATTTAACGGGTTTATGTTGAATTATATTAACCGGAACATTTGATTTATTTTGAACAAATTCGATTAAATTATCTTCAAATATAATTTTCATATTATTGATATAATTTGAAATTATACAATCAGCATATTTATTAAATAAAGTTTCTAAGTTATTATTAATACAGGAATCAAACCACTTATTCTCTTTTGCTAAATCATTTATAAATTTATCAACTTTACTTAAAAAAGAATGATTCTGTTTATTATCAAAATGTTTATAGAAATTTTCGAGAATTTGATGAAGTGTATAACAAATTTCGTCTAGATATCTTTTGATATTATCTCTATAGTTGGTCTCTATCATTCTTTCATCACTAATCTTGGATAATTTATTAAACATTATGTTTAATTTTTGTATAATTTCACCACTATTATTCTGATATGCAAGATATATTATGAGCTGAAATTTACTGCTAAATTGCGACACAAATGATTGTAATTCTTTCTTTAGTTCATGATAATTTACATTACATTGTATATTCGAATTGGCTATTATTCTTTCTAGTTTTTCCATTATATCATTATAGTCATTTCTTTCTTTACCATATCGTATTAATTCCTTTAGAATTTCTTCTTTTGTTTTCCACTCACGTAATTTACGGTTGCTCATATCTACCATACCGGATAATGTGTATTTCCTCCATTACGTTTATAATCGATGAGTAGTCTGTAAAACTGGTATTTTAGTTGTAAATTTTTATTAGTAATATTTACAGGCGGCTTTGGCAATTTCTTTACATCAATCAACTTTTCTTGGAGATCTCTATCATACATGTATGCCGCCGAGTGTGGAGATTGCGAAAGTATGATAGCTCCAATTACTACTCTGTAGCTCTCTAGGTTGCGACCGGCCCTACCTATTCTCTGTATAAAACCCTCACTTTTCATAGGTAATTTATATTGAACAACAACAGAAACATCAGGTATATCTATACCAAGCTCCAATGTTGATGTTGCTAGGAGCATTTTTGCGTCACCACTTCTAAATCTATTAAAGATAGAGGTTCGCTGACGGCCACTATGCAGAGCATAATGGAAATCTATATTATTTTTCAATTTCTGTAAATATTGTTTCCAATTTATATTATTTGATTGTAAATTTTGTAGGCTACCAGGCTCTATGAGATGATCCCACATCGCATGGCAATCTTCTTTGTATCTCTGATATCTTGGCAACGCGGCTTTCAACTGATGTATACCATGCGTCGTGTGATAAAGGATTATATCGCCAGCTTGTCGATATGCGTCAAAGCCACCGTGTTCCAGAATAATCTCCTTTATGAAGTGAAAAAGCCTGGTGATTTCTGCTCTGCCATCTATGAACACCAAGGATTTTTTGTCGTACTTTATATCCCACAATAGGGTCACTAACGCCACCATTTGCGCCACGGTTTCTGCAGAGAATTGAGGCGTAGGTAGTAACAATAGAGGTATGACTAAGCGATAGGCGTCTGTCTTATAACTATCATAATCGAAGTGTAGAATGGTCCTGAAGTCTACACCTGTAAGGTCTTTGGCGAATTCCACAGGTGATGGCATAGTTGCAGATGATAGCACTATCCGAGGCTCGATGTTAGAGTTAACAAGGCTTATATAGTCACGTAAGAATCTAATAAGGTAAGCTGTATCGCCGCCTTCAAAGTTTATATAGCTATGTGCTTCATCAAACACAACTAAACTTATATTTTCGAGAAAATTCTCTATTTTTACTTTCTTATGCAGTAATCTTGTTAATAAAACAAATCTGTTTGTAATGATAATACTTGGTATGTGTTGCAGATCTTCCTTAAAGACATAAAGGAAGCTGAGTGAGTGTCCATTTTTGCATTTTATGGTATAATCATCGCCGAGTAATAATTCCGTGTTGTGAATAGGACATTTCAATGACTTCTTCACTACCTCAGTAAGGGGCTTTCCCCTGTCCGCTTTCTGCGGTGCATTCGGGTGGTCGCCATCAATAATTAGCAGAGTGGGATCCTTAAATTTATAATGACTATAACTTTTTAGTTCATCGTGAAGAATATATATATATTTTATTAAGATATTTGCTTGGTCTTCTGCTAGTTGTTTACGTGGATATATGATAAGAGATCTACTGCCAATAAGCGCCTCCATTAAGGCCATGAACATGAATATCAAAGTCTTGCCACTTCCAGTAGGTGCCTCAAGTACGTAAACCCTATATCTATCAGTACACTTATCGCTTACATATTGTCTAATATAATCTCTTTGGAATTTGCTTAGTTTCTCTATGCCACTTCGTTTAAATGCTCTAAGGACTATTTTAGAGGCTTCTATAACGTCCTTTTTCGCACATTCTAGCGTATCTAGCTCACGTACGATATCTTCTATTGGCTCCGTATGCTGTAGGAGCGGCACGGCTTTTCCAGGTTTATCGATATTCGGAAGAACTTGATACTCGACCATCGGCAGATATTCTTGGAATGGTAAGAACTTTAGATTCAGTATCGTCTTGACAAGAAGGCCGTGGATGGTATGTTGCTCGCCACAAGCATCTCGGTCTATGAGCTTTTTAACTTCTTCTATAAACTCAGAGGGGCGCCTCTTTAGGGTATTTACAATTGTCTGCTCGTCGAGCTCTCGACCCTGAAGTATTAGCTTGATATCTTCCCTCACAAGGTCCTGATAAGGAGCGATTATGCCAGAGTCTACATCCACTAAAACATAGGCTTATTAATATTTATGTTTTGTTCCGACTACAGAAGCATAGTTGTCGCTACGGCAGGTGAGGGAAAATTGTATGCTATTTAGACTTGTTGATTACTTCTGGCCTATTATAGATGGACTGCCGCATACCGTTATCTTTTAGCGAATAGGACTATATAGCTGTAGCTGTCGCGGTAATCTCCTATTCTACTTCTCTTCTTTCTAAGTGTAATATCTTTTTGTTCCTTTATATCATAATATTTTTCTATAGTTAATAGTATTTTATCAATATTTTTTGAATTTTTAACTATAAAAATAGCATATTTTTTTGTTACTTGACGAATTTTGAACATATGTCTATCTAATCGTTTCATATAATCATCAAGCGAAATGCCGCGATATCTATTTACTATCAATTCATTTTGAAGAACTTGATTATAGTTCTTAAATCCCAACAAAATTGCAAAGAAGAAATATAACTCTCCGTATTGAATATCCGTGGGATAAGGCGGATCTGTCACGATATCTACCGATCGTGGCGGGAGAGAAAGGTTGGCCACGTCGGAATTAAGGAAAGCGATATGCGCCTTCCTTTTTAGGACTTCTTCAACGGTTCCAACTCTATACTTCGCTGGTTTACAGAAACCGAGGTTCCGGATTTTTGTGTCAATAATTAGCCTTGGGTTATATTCGATAAATCTCCTAGGTACCCAATAGGCCGGAACAGCCCATGAAGGTTTCCACGACTTATTTATATTCTCTTTGCCTTCAGGAAAGAAGGCCATTTTACTCAATAAATAGATTATTGGAATTACAATATATTTTGCACTCATAGGGCATTCATTTAATACACTTAGAATCATGTCTATTACCGTAGCGTTTCGCCGTGTAAACAGATCTCCTAATGTTAAGCCACTAGTAGCTTTTAAAAAACGTGTATTGTTATAGCTCAAACTAATACTGGTCCAGGAAGTCTTATACGATGATACATCAGCTGATTTGACGATATGGCCGCATTCGAGATATGCCATCACATCGCCGTTTTCATAAACTCTATACTTTACCTCGGAAAACCTATTACATATATGGCAATATTCATAGAACAATTCCCGAGTATTATCTAAGAATTCTCTGATTCTAATAAGACATTTTTTCATATCTTCTAAGTCTTCTTGATTTTTAGCTATATTGTATCTTGCTATTAGGTATGCTACGGGGTTAAGGTCATTATATATGACACGTTTTCCAAAACTTAACATTAATTTAGCAAGCCCACCGGAACCACCGTAAGGATCTAATACTATGCTTGAGAGGTTTTTTACATATTCTTTGAGAACATGCCTAAATTCTAAAGCATGTTTAACGCCCCAGTAACTTACATAGCACATCTTTTAAGACTAAGACCCATTTTAAAACCTAGCATTCACGAAAATCGATGTTCGATGGAAGTGCAAGGGCTAGGGTGATTAAACTAGGTCTGGAGACTAGGGTATGCGTAAGGTCTCTGCGTGGTATTGTATTTGACGGGAGGCATTAGGCCCTTTTGTCTTATTTTGTATCCACAGTCTATAAGGTATCCTACGTCTAGAAATTTGATCATCCAGAGAGAATTTCGTCCACTATTTCCTCAAACGCAGCGACGGCGGCTTCTCTGCCGATCTTCTGCCTGCGGAACAGCATATGGATGACGTACGTGGCTAGCTCCAGCGTCGCTAGTTTTTCCAGCTTCTGCGCCGCCTCCGGCGGGCAC
>Ga0081534_100353_pt1 | contig 15391 bp, 12 predicted proteins | sample MonGeyMetagenome_FD_71019 | JGI IMG/M metagenome (GOLD analysis project Ga0081534, IMG submission 71019) | Hypoxic/sulfidic aquatic microbial communities from Monarch Geyser, Yellowstone National Park, USA - MG (SPAdes) v1 (version 2) | ecosystem: Environmental > Aquatic > Thermal springs > Hot...
TCCTCACGTGAAGGCCAGGGCCACGGCCAGGGTCACCATGACGGCCCCAGCCACCTCAAGGGCTGAGGGCCTCTCTGAGCCTGTCGCCCAGGCTATGCCCTGGGCCATGAGCGGCATTGAGCCAACTATCACCATTGACCTGTCAACGCCTATGAGGCCAAGGGCCAGGGCGAAGAGCGCAGAGCCTCCAGCTAGGTCGGCGGCGGCCACTATGGGAAGCCTGGTCCTGGCCGTGCTCGTGAGCGTCTTGGTCAGCCCCCCTCCCCTGGCCACAGCTACTAGGGCAAGTATGAGGCCAGCCGCGCTGACCCTCAGGAAAGCGGCGGAGATAGGGCTGAGGCCGCCTACGTCGGCGACCCTTATCATCACCCAGCCCGAGGCCCAGGCTGCGGCGGCCCCGAGGGCCAGGGCGACGCCCCTTGGCCTGAGCCTCCCCCTCGGCCCCCTGCTTATCAGCGTCACGCCCAGCACCACAAGGGCCCCTCCAGCTATGAGGAGGGGCGTCGGCCTCTCGCCTATGGCTAACGCCATGACCTCAGCCATTATTATGAAGGTGTACGAGACAGGGGCCGCCACCGAGACCCCTACGAGGCCTATGGAGGCCAGGTACATGGTGTCGCCGGCCCCGAGGCTCAGGGCGCCGCCGGCCAGGGCCCAGAGGGCTGCTGGCGTCAGTATGCCAAGTATTACAGCAGGTATGACCGAGGCTATGGCGGCGTAGAGGGCCCTCATGACGTTGACCCTGAGGGCGCCGTGTCGCTCTATGAAGGGCCTGTAGGCGACGCTTGCGTAGGCCCAGACCACAGCGGCGCCCAGGGCGGCGAGCTCTCCTTCCGTTCTGGCTCCCTCGTCAGGGCACGGCGTAGAGGTTAAAAGCGGCCAGCAACAGCCTCACAAGGAGAGTCCTTGAGGCAGCTGGACGAGCTGGAGGGCGTCAGGAGGCTCAGGAGCGGGGTTCTCCTACTCATATTGGTTCCGCTGCTCCTCTTTATCGTTGCCGTCGCGGCGGCGGTGGCGATGTTTGTAGCCGCCAGGCCAGGCTATCGCGTCACTGTGGTGACGTCTGGGCACATCTTCACCCAGGCAGGTGGCTACTTAGGCTCCTCGCTTGCAGCGGTGGGCATAGCTATACTTACAGCGGCCCTGGCCCTGGTCTCGCTGGTCCTCATAGTTATGGCGTTCGGGAGGCTCAGCGGGGGCTTCAGCCTGCTCTCGGCGGCCGGAAGAGGGGGCTCAATAGGCGTCGCGGGGACTTGGCTGGTCATAATAGCCATTATAATAGCCCTGCTGGGAGCAGCGCTATTCATGTTCGGCGGCTTCATAGCCATGTGGATAGCCTTTGTCTTAGCGGCCGTGGGCTTCATACTGATCGGCGTGGGCCTCTTTGAGGTAGGCTCGTCCTACAGGAACGGCCTCCTGGAGGCCGGCGGCATACTGGTCGCCATACCCCTCCTGATAACGAGCTTCATAGGCCTCATACTCAGCTACGCGGCTCTGGGCGGCATTGAGAGGGAGCTGCAGGCCAAGGCGAGCCAGGGAGGCGCCCAGCTGGCCACGACGACCTCGTAGCTCAGGCAAAGGGCATGGCCTTAAGAGTTAAAAGCGACCAGCAACAGCCTCACAAGGAGAGCCCTTGAGCCAGCTGGACGAGCTGGAGGGCGTCAGGAGGCTCAGGAGCGGGGTCCTCCTGCTCATACTGATCCCAGTGCTCATCTTAATCGTTGCCCTCGTGGGGGCGGCGGCCATATATGCGACCTTAATGTCAGCCCCTGTGAGCAGCTACACAGGCTCCTCGCTTGTAGCGGATGAGACAGTACTTGCAGTGGTCCTAGCCCTGATCTCGCTGGTCCTCATAGTTATGGCGTTCAGGAGGCTCAGCGGGGGCTTCAGCCTGCTCTCGGCGGCCGGGAGAGGGGGCTCGACAGGCGTCACGGGGTCCTGGCTGCTCATAATAGCCGCTATAATAGCCCTGCCGGGGGCGGCGCTACTCATGTTCGTCGGCTTCATAGTCTCATCGATAGTCTCTGTCATAGGGAATGCGGGCTACATACTGATCGGCAAGGGCCTCTACGATGTAGGCTCGTCCTACGGGAAGGACTCCCTGAAGACAGGCGGCGCGCTGGTCGCCATATCCTTCGCCGTCGTACTCCTCCTGACAGTGGACTGGAGAGGCCTCCTCAGCTACGCGGCTGCCAGCGGCGTACCGGCCCTCTTATCCCTCCTCGTACTCCTCCTGATCTTCATGATAACAAGCTTCATAGGCCTCATACTCAGCTACACGACCCTGGGCGATATTGAGAGGGAGCTGCAGGCCAAGGCGAGCCAGGGAGGCGCCCAGCCGGCCACGACGACCTCGTAGCTCAGGTAAATAACTTTAACACGGGCCGCATTCCTGGCTGGGAAGCCGCTTGGGCAGGCTCTTCGGCACAGACGGAGTCAGGGGCATAGTTGGGGAACTGATGACCCCTACCTTCGCGCTCAGGATGGGTCACGCCATAGGGGCGTACTTCGGCAAGGGCTCAAGGGTCCTCATGGCAAGGGACGTCAGGGCCGGTGGCGACGCGCTCGCCAGGGCCCTGGCGGCCGGCCTCATGGCTGAGGGGGTTAAGGTCTACTACGCTGGCCTCGTCCCGACCCCTACGCTGCAGTACGCGGTCAAGGCCATGGGCTTCGACGGGGGAGTAATGATAACGGCTAGCCACAACCCGAGGGAGTACAACGGGATAAAGGTCATAGAGGCCGACGGCGTTGAGATACCTCATGAGAAGGAGCCTGTGATTGAGGACTACTACTTCAAGGGCCACGAGACCAACCTGCCGTGGAGGTCGATGGTCTACGACGTCGTCGACGTGAGCCAGGCCGTAGTGGACACCTACGTGAGGGCCGTGCTGTCCCAGGTGGACGTTGACCTGATAGCTAAGAGGGAGTTCAGGGTTGTGGTTGACTGCGCTAACAGCGTGGGGGCCGTTACCACGCCCCTGATACTCAGGGAGCTCGGCGCCAAGGCGCTGACGCTGAACTGCAACCTTGACCCGACCTTCCCGGGCAGGAGCCCAGAGCCCAACGATGAGACGCTCGGCCTGACCAAGAGGCTGGTGGTTGAGGCCGGGGCCGCCATGGGGGTGGCCCACGACGGTGACGCCGACAGGGCCATGCTGATAGACGAGAGGGGCAGGCTCATATGGGGCGACAGGGCCGGCGCCCTCCTGACGAGGTTCGTCGTGGAGAGCGGGAGGTGGAAGGGCTACCCGCTGAAGGCGTACACGGCGGTCTCGAGCAGCATAGTTGTCGAGGAGTACCTGAGGCCCCTGGGCGTTGAGGTCGTATGGAACCCCGTAGGGAGCGTCACGATAGCCAGGAACATACTGAGGGACAGGGGAGCGATAAGCGGCTTCGAGGACAACGGGGGGTACATGCACGTTCCCCACCACCCGGTCAGGGACGGCGGCATGACCGCGGCCCTTGCCCTCTACATGCTGGCCTCCACTGGCTCAAGGCTTGGCGACCTGCTGGACTCCCTCCCCTACTACTACACCATAAAGTCCAAGGCCCCGGCCACGAGGGAGCAGGCCCTCTGCCTCGTGGAGGCCGTCAAGAAGGACTTCTCGGGCTACAGGCAGATAACAATTGACGGCGTTAAGGTCATAGGTGACGACTTCTGGGTCCTCGTCAGGCCCAGCGGGACGGAGCCCATAGTAAGGGTCTCCGTTGAGGCCAAGAGCGAGGAGAGGGCGCAGGCCCTCCTCAAGAGGGTGCTGTCGCTTTACGAGTCGAGCTGCGGGGGGAAGGCCGCTTGAGGTACTTCTTCTTTGAGCTCCTGGCCTGTCCGGTCTGCAAGAGCCCTGACCTGGTCCTAGTGGAGTTTAAGGTTGAGGAGTCCAAGGCGAACGTAGACCCCTCCAAGGTGAGGTGCCGCGAGAGGTGCTACTTCCTCAGGAAGCCGGCGGGCGAGGTCCCCCTTGACGTCTGCAAGGGGTGCGTCAACAAGGACGTCATAGAGGGGGTCCTGGTCTGCAGGAGCTGCGGCAGGTGGTACCCGATAATTGACGGCATACCGAGGATGCTCGACGACAAGTTCAGGAAGGTCAAGGAGGACGTGCAGTGGATGCTCTCAAGGATAGACAGGGTGCCGCCTGAGGTCAGGGCGCTCATGAAGTACCCTGAGCTTCCTAAGGCCTAAGGCAATTAACCCGCGGCCCTAGGCTTACCTGGGGGCCATGGCCGGCGTAGGGCTGTGGATAACGGTAGGCATAATCCTCATATTCATAGGCATGGCCGTGATAATAGCGGCCACGCTCCTGTCAGCCCTTGGGCAGCAGTCATCCCAGCAGAAGGTTGAGGCCGGCGGCGTCGTCATGATAGGGCCGGTCCCAATAATATTCGGCACCTCGTGGAGGATGGCAATAATTGCCATAGCCCTGGCCATAGTTCTCATAGTCATAGCCCTCGTTATGATGCTCCTGGTCGGGAGGGCTGTGGCAGTGCCTCAGACGGGCCAGGCCACAGCCGCCCTCAGGGCCCTTGGCTTCGGCTCTTTCACGTTGTAATAGTTGTGCTTTTAAGATAGTGGGCCCAGAGGTTCCCTGGTAAGGTGTTGGTAATGTCCGAGAAGAAATACGTCCTGTGGTTTGAGGAGGCCGACTGGCGCGACAAGAAGCTTCTCGGGGGCAAGGGGGCCTCGCTGGCCCAGATGACCCAGATAGGCCTCCCTGTGCCCCCAGGCTTCATAATAACCACGGAGGCCTGCAGGGACTTTTACGCCGCCAAGAGGGCCGAGATAGACGCCCTTGAGCGCGAGCTCAGGAGGAACCCGCCGCCCCAGGTGAGGGACGAGATAATAAAGAGGATATGGAGTCTCATAGATCAGTGCGATCTCCCCAAGGGCCTGATGGACAGCGTAAGGGAGCACATGAAGGAGCTAGAGAGGAGGACAGGCAAGAAGTTCGGCTCAGCTGAGGGCGTACCGCTCTTGGTCTCTGTAAGGTCGGGCGCGGCCCTCTCAATGCCCGGCATGATGGATACCGTGCTGAATCTGGGCCTCAACGACAAGAGCGTCATAGCCCTGGCGAGGGCCACCAACAACGAGTGGTTCGCCTATGACGCCTACAGGAGGTTCATACAGATGTTCGCGAGGATAGTGCTGGCCCTTGACGAGAAGCCCTTCGCCCAGGCCTTTGACGCCAAGAGCGAGCAGTTTGCCCGTGAGGCCGAGACCACGTACAGGGATGAGCTTGAGGCGATAAGGAAGGTCTACCCCGAGTACGCGCCGAGGCTCGACGCCCAGCCCCCGAGGGACCTGGCCCCAAGGATGTGGCAGAGGTCCCTTGAGCTGATCAAGGAGCTGGTGGAGGAGTACAAGGCGCTCGTCAAGAAGATGTGGGGCGAGTTCCCGCAGGACCCGTACGTGCAGCTTGAGCTGGCGATAAGGGCCGTGTTCAGGTCCTGGATGAACCCCAGGGCCATATTCTACAGGATAGCCAACAACGTAACCCCTGAGATGGCCGACTGCACGGCCGTCAACGTTGTGACCATGGTCTTCGGGAACATGGGCTGGGACTCGGGCACGGGCGTCTACTTCACCAGGGACACGGCGACCGGCGAGAACAGGCCCTACGGCGAGTTCCTGCCCAACGCCCAGGGCGAGGACGTGGTGGCCGGCATAAGGACGCCGCTCAACCTGGAGGAGCTGAGGAAGAGGATGCCCGACGTCTACAACCAGCTGATAGAGGCGGGCAAGAAGCTCGAGGCGCTGAACAAGGACGTCATGGACATAGAGTTCACCATAGAGAGGGGCAAGCTCTACTTCCTCCAGAACAGGGTCGCTAAGATGACGCCTCTCGCCAGGGTCAGGACGGCCGTTGAGATGGCCAAGGAGGGCATAATAACCAAGGAGGAGGCCCTCCTCAAGGTGGACCCAGAGCAGGTCAGGAGGCTGCTCTACCCGACCATAGACCCCAAGGTCAAGGCCACCCCGATAGCCAAGGGCCTCCCGGCCTCTCCTGGAGCCGCCAGCGGGCAGGTGGTCTTTGACCCAGACACCGCGGTCGAGTGGGCTAGGCAGGGCAAGAGGGTCATACTGGTGAGGGTCGAGACAAAGCCAGATGACGTGCACGGCTTCTACGCTGCCCAGGGCGTGCTGACCTCGAGGGGAGGCTTCACGTCGCACGCCGCAATAGTCGCCAGGGCCATAGGGAAGCCCGCCGTGGTGGGGGCCGAGGCCATAAGGATAGACTACGACAGGAGGCAGTTCGAGGTAAACGGGAAGGTAGTGAAGGAGGGGGACTGGATCACAATTGACGGCAACACTGGCAACGTGTACCTCGGCGAGCTGCCCACGGTAACGCCTGAGATAGGCGGCTGGCTTGACGAGCTGCTCAGGTGGGCTGACGAGGTGAGGAAGCTCGGGGTCAGGGCCAACGCAGACGTGCCGGAGGACGCAATGATGGCCAGGAAGTTCGGCGCCGAGGGCATAGGCCTGCTGAGGATAGAGAGGATGTTCAGGAGGCCCGAGAGGCTCGAGGTCCTGAGGAAGGTGATACTGGCTGAGACTGAGGAGGAGAGGGAGGCCCACATGAGGGAGCTGGCCGACATGATAAAGCCTGACTTCAAGGAGATGTTCGAGATAATGGACGGGAAGCCCGTCGTGGTAAGGCTGATAGACCCGCCGCTCCACGAGTTCCTGCCCGCCAGCGAGGAGCTCCTGGCGCAGATCTACGAGCTCAGGGAGAGGAAGGCCAGGGCGGAGGCCGAGGGCAGGGCATCTGAGGCCGCCGAGCTGCAGAGGAAGATAGAGGAGGTGGAGAGGCTCTACAGGAGGGTCAAGGCGCTCCAGGAGGCCAACCCGATGATGGGCCACAGGGGCGTGAGGGTGGGCGTCACCTACCCGACCATCTACTACCACCTGACCAGGGCCATAGCTGAGGCGGCAGCCGAGCTCATAAAGGAGGGCAAGCACCCCGTGGTCGAGATAATGATACCTCAGGTGGCCGATGTTAACGAGATAAGGTTCGTGAAGAACAACGCCGTCCTGCCGGCGCTGCAGGACGTCGAGAGGCGCTACGGCGTGAAGCTTGACGTAAAGATAGGCACCATGATAGAGACCGTGAGGGCCGCGCTGACGGCCAGCGAGATAGCCCAGGAGGTGGACTTCTTCAGCTTCGGCACAAATGACCTGACCCAGGCCACCTTCAGCTTCAGCAGGGACGACGTTGAGAACAAGTTCATGGCCCAGTACCTGGATAAGGGCATACTGCCCTTCGACCCCTTCGACAGGCTTGACGAGAAGGGCGTGGGCAGATTAGTTGAGATAGCGACCAAGGAGGGCAAGCAGGCCAACCCGAGGCTTGAGGTCGGCGTCTGTGGTGAGCACGGCGGCGACCCGGCCTCAATCAACTTCTTCCACGGGGCCGGCGTCGACTACGTGAGCGCCTCGCCGTTCAGGGTGCCCGTAGCTAGGCTGGCGGCGGCCCAGGCGGCCGTCAGGGAGAAGCTCGGCATAAAGGGCCCATCAATCAACTTCTTCCACGGGGCCGGCGTCGACTACGTGAGCGCCTCGCCGTTCAGGGTGCCCGTAGCTAGGCTGGCGGCGGCCCAGGCGGCCGTCAGGGAGAAGCTCGGCATAAAGGGCCCAGTGGGCGAGTAAAGCCCTTAGGCCTTCTCTTTACTTCCGGCTTTCTTACCTGAGCCTCCTCGTGGCCTCCTTATACACAGGGTCGAGGAACTCATAGTCCTTAACTATGCTCAGCCTCTCAAGGGTCCTCAGGACGTTGTTGAGCACGCTCGATGATATCGTGACCCCCTCGCCCTCCTCAACGCACCTCTTGAGCGATGACCATGAGTTCCTGTCCTCAGCTATGCATTTGAGGGCCAGCCTGTACCTCCTGCCGGCTGAGGGCGAGGCCCTAGACTTCTCCTCTACCAGGTTCTCCAGCTCCCTCAGGGCGACCCCTATGGCCCTCTCCCTGACCTCCTCAAGGCTCCTCGCGGCCAGGTACTGGTTGCCTGCGAAGGTGAGCCAGCCGGGGATGCCGTCGAAGAGCCTCACCATCTCGTCAATCACTTCCTCGCTGACCTTGAGCCCGACCTCCTCGAAGCCCCTCCTGAGGAACTCCGCTGACTGGTCCTCGCTGAACCTGCCCAGCTGGACCTCGTGGTAGTACCTGCCGTAGAGGGGGGAGGAGGGGTCGTCAACGCCTATGAGCTCGTGGAGGAGCCCGACCTCCGAGCCTGTGAGCACGAAGGTGAGGTTCCTGTCGTAGTCATAGGCGTGGGCCAGGGCCTCCCTGAGCTCAGCCCCCATGGGGCCCCTAAGCCTCTGGGCCTCGTCTATGGCCACTATCAGCCTCCTCCTGTTAAGGGCGTCAAATAGCTCTGCTAGGCTTATGTAGTCCCTCCCCCTCCAGCTTATCTCGACGTAGTTGCCCATTATGTTGACGCCCCTGACCCCCTTAAGTACGTCGGCTAGCCTCGACAGCCTTGAGGAGAGGGCCTTGGACAGGAGGGAGTAGAGGTCCCTCCTTCCGTAGTTGGCCTTGAGCTCCCTTGCGTCGATTAAAATGTAGTCGTGCCCCAGCTCGTTAAGGGCCACGAGGAGGAGCGAGGTCTTGCCTATCCTCCTCACGCCGCTCAGCACTAAGAGCGGCCTGTTGATGTTGTCCATTATTGCCGCCAGCTCGGCCTCCCTGTCGAAGAGGTCCTCCCTCCTCTCCTTGGGCCTCTCGTCAAAGAGCATGCTTCTGCCCCAGAAGTTAACTTCTGCCCCAGAACCTTAAATACGCTTAGACATCAGGCCTCGGAGGTCAGCGTCGAGGGCAGAAGGGTAAAAGGGTCAGTCCACATGGTGGTTAATAGGCCTGCGGTAGGCCTCATCGCCACCTGGCCCTCATAGCGGTGGGCAGGCCTAGGCCTCAGCCCTCATGACCGTCACCTTTTAGCAAGGTAGTGGACAACCATGGGGTCAACGACCCTGTAGGTCCCCCTGCCTGTCCTCTCAACGTAGCCGTACCTTATCAGCTGGCCCAGAGCCCTCTGGGCGGCCCAGGGGCTCCCGCCGAGGTCCCTCGGCGACCCCTCGCCCCCGAGCTCAGCAAGCCTCCTCAGTGCAGCCCTGGCCGAGGGCGAGAGCTTCCTGAGGTCGTCCTCGATGGCCGTCACCACGTTGACGTCTGAGGGCAGGGACAAGAGGACCTCATCAACGCTCCTCCGCTCGCTGACGACCTTTATGCCGACGAGGTTGAGCCACGCGGGGAGGCCGTCAACGTAGTCAACTATCCTCTCTACGTCGGCCTCGTTAACGCTGACCCCCTCCGCCCTGAACCCCTCCTTAAGGAACCTGATCGAGGTCTCCCTGTCAAAGGGTTTCACCCTGATCATGTAGAAGAACTGGTAGAAGGGCTGGTCCCTTGAGCCCACCATCTCGCTCAGCATGCCCACGGCTGAGCCAGAGATAGCGTATGAGACGGACCTGTGGAACTGCCACCTGCTCCTCATCACGTGAAGGACCTCTGGGGCCGCCTGCCTCGCGTACCTCAGGTACTGAAACTCGTCTATGGCTATGATGAGCCTTAGGCCCAGCCTCTCAGCCAGGACCTGGGGCAGGTCGAGCACCTGGGCCAGGTCACCGCTGAGGTCCCTCCCCCTTTCCCCCTTGTCAAGGACGAGCTCTATGGTGGCCGTGACCTCAGGTATGTCGAAAGTGACCTTAATCGCCCCTATGAGGTCCCTGAGGAGCCTCAGGTACCCCCTCGCCCTCTCCTCAAGCCTGAGCCTAAGGCCGGCCCTGGAGTAAGCTGCAATCGTCACCCTGCTCACGAAGGCCGAGAGGAACTCCGTCAGGTCGAAGCTCCTCTCCCCCCTGACGAACTCCTCTGCCGAGAGCAGGACGTAGGGGAGGCCTGAGGCCTTGAGGGAGGCGAGGAGAATTGAGGTCTTGCCTATCCTCCTCGGGCCCAGGAGGCCCACGGGCTGGCCCTCCCTGAGGAGCCTGGCCACCGTGCTTACCTCGGACTCCCTCGCGAAGGGCCTGTCGGTCGGGAGCCCGTAGACGAACCACACCAATTTGCGGGTACCAGCAATTTGCGGGTACCCGCAAAATTAAGTCTTTCTGCTCCTAGCAAACGAGCTTCAGAGAAGGTCTTCGTTAACTCCCCGGTTAACGCGGCGTGAACAAGCCCTTTACCCTCGGCCCGGCCTGAACAGCTTGAAGCGCCGTGACCCTGGTAGTCGCGACGCTCGCCGGCGAGGTTGGGATAAAGGGCAGGTCGACGAGGTCACGGATGGTAAGGGAGCTCGTGAGGAACGTCAGCGCTGTGGTCCAGCTCAGGTCATGGTCCGCCGAGGGCGGCGTCCTGACCCTTGAAGTGGACGGGGACCCCTCGGCCCTCTCAAGGGTATTCGGCATAGCCTATTACGCGACGGCCGCAGAGGTCAGGTACTCAGACCTGGCCGACCTGGTCTCCAGGGCCTCCCAGCTCCTCTCTGAAGCCGTCAAGGGCAGGAGGTTCGCCGTCAGGGCCAGGAGGCTTGGGGAGGACAGGTTCACGAGCCTTGACGTTGCCAGGGAGCTGGGGGCTGCCCTGAGGCCCCTCTCGGCGGGGGTTGACCTAGAGTCCCCTGAGGTGGAGGTCCATGTAGACGTGAGGTCCAGGGGCCTCGCCTACGTCTACGTTAACCCGAGGGAGGGCGCCAGGGGGCTGCCTGTGGGCGTGGCGGGCAAGACGGTCGCCCTGGTCTCGGGGGGCATAGACTCGCCAGTGGCCACTTGGATGATGATGAAGAGGGGCGTCGTGCCCGTCATGCTGAACCTGGCCATAGGGAGGGAGCAGCACGGGAGGGCAGTGCTTGAGGAGGCAAAGGTGCTCAGGGCCTGGTCTGGGGCCCACGACCTGAGGGTCTACTTCGTTGACGGCCTTCCCGTGCTCTCAGCCCTTGCCAACGTTAAGGGGTACCTGAGGGTCGTCGTCCTCAAGAGGGTCATGTACAGGCTCGCGGAAACGCTCGCCAGGGCGGTTGGGGCCCACTCAATAACGACTGGGGAGTCGCTCTCACAGGTCTCCTCCCAGACCATGTGGAACCTTGAGGCCGAGGAGAGGGGCATATCCCTGCCCGTGCTGAGGCCCCTCATAGGCATGGACAAGGACGAGATAGTGGCCCTGGCCAGGAGGGTGGGGACCTACGACATATCGGCCCACGTGCCCGAGTACTGTGCGGTCGCCCAGGAGTCAACCACGAGGGCCACTCCTGAGGAGGTTGACGAGGCTGAGAGGGCCATGGGGCTTGACTACAGGGGCCTCATAGAGGGGGCCGAGGTCTACAAGGTGGGCAGGGCTGAGGTCGTGAGGGTTGACGGCCAGCGGGCCGCGGAGGGGGAGGCCGAGAAGAGGTCGACGTCGTCTGACATAGTCAGCTCCTAGGCGGCGCAGGACCTCCGTGCGGCTACGTCAGGGCTGGGCTCTCCTCCTTACTATCGCGTCCGTCAGGCCGACCCAGGAGAGCGAGTAGCCCATGGAGGTCAGGGCCTCCTGGACCCAGGGCCCGTACCTTGACGAGAGCTGGGAGAGCCTCGCGCCCTCCAGCCTTTCGCTGGCCAGCGCCCTCAGCAGCTCCTCCCTAACGAAGTAGCTCCTAAGCTTCACGTAGCCCCTCGGGGGCTCAAGGGACCTCAGGGCGTCAACGCTTACGCCGAGCCTTGAGGCCACCTCCTCAAGGCTCTCGTAAGGCTTCTCAAGCTCAAGCCTCGCCGGGGCCGTGGCCTGAGGCGCCCCCTGGAGGAGCCTGGACTTGACCCAGAGGTAGACCGGGGCGACGTCAACGGAGTCCCTGTAGACAACGACTCCCTCGCCCAGGCCCGCGAACCTCTCGGGCCCCAACTTCTCATTTACCACCAGCAGGACAGGCGCCCTGAGGGAAGAGAGCTTCCTCAGCTTCGACCTAAGGTACTCCCTTGTCCAGAAGCCCACGACCTCTATGTAGACGACCCTGTCCCCCAGCCTGACGCCGAAGTCAGGTATGAAGAGGTCCCCGGCCTCCGTGGCGAGCGCCTCGGGCTCCCTCAGCACCTCAGCCCCCGTCCCCCTAAGGGCGCTGACGAGCTTCCTGTAGAGCTCCTCCTCGACGGAGCTGTCGAAGGTCACCTCCTCGCGCCTCGGGGACGAGGGCATGGGGGCCTCGCCCTCCTGGGCCCTGACCCTGTAGACCCTCCCCGACCTGCCTACCATTACCTCGGCCTCGAGCCGCCACCCCTTGCTGGAGACTATGAGGGGGACAAGCCTGGCCAGAGCCCTGCCGTACCTCTCGGTCAGCCTGGCCAGCGAGGCGGGCCCGTAGAGCTCAACGGCTGCCGGCCTTCCGTGGGCCTCGTACATAAGGCCAAGCCTCTTGGCCGCCCTCAGCACCTCCCTCCAGCCCGACGATGCCTGAACCCTGACCCTGAGGGCCCTGAGCATGAGGCCCTGGAGGGCGGCAAGGTTGTACTCCCTAAGCAGCTCGTCAGGCCTCAGCTCGGGCACGGACGTTATGACCCTCTCTATGTCTAGGTCTGAGTACATGTACTTGGCCGCGTCGACTTCCAGCCTAGCTGAGACCTCCCTCAGCCTGGCCTCCCTCTCGGCCTCGTCAAGGGCAGGCCCTCCCTCGAACAGGGCCCTCCTTATCAGCCTCGGGTCTACGGGCGAGGGGGTCTCAAGCTCCACGCGCCTCATTACTACGAAGGCTATGCCGTCAACCAGCTTGGGGTCGTAGACCCTCCTGAGGGGCTTGAGGGACTCGAGCACCTCCCCCAGCCTGAGGCCCCGCCTGAAGTGCGCTATCACGTCCTCGAAGGCAGGCAGGTCCTCCTCGCTCGCGAATACTACCCTCGCCTCCCCCTCCCCAGTCCTCCTGAGCTTGACCAGGCTAGACCTCAGCACCGCTTCTCCTCCTCGCGCTGAGCCTGTAGTCAGCCGTCCCCTTGGTCACGAGCTCTATCAGGAGGGCCCTCTTGCCGCCCTTCGGCCTGAGGACCCTGCCCAGCCTCTGTATGAGCTGCCTGGAGGTCCCGTAGCCGCCTACGACTATGGCCACAGAGGCGTCGGGCACGTCAACGCCCTCGTCGAAGACAGTTGAGGCCACTATGACCCTGTACCTCCCCTCCCTGAAGGCCCTCAGGACCTCGGCCCTCTCCTCCTTAGGCGTCTTGTAGGTGACAGCGGGCACCAGGAGCTCCCTTGAGAGCCTGTAGGCCATCTCCGTGTCCCTCGTGAAGACCAGCACCTTCTCGTCCCTCAGCTCCCTCAGCAGATCCCTCACCTTCTCAACCTTGGCCTCGGAGTTCACCGCGAGCCTGAGGGACTCGTACCAGGCCTCGACGGCGTCCCTGGCCACCCTGTTCCTGGCCGCCATGGAGAGGAGCCTGTGGAAGTCGTCAAGGCTCCTCAGCGTGATCCCCAGCTCCCTCAGGTCCTCCGAGAGCCTCCTCCTGAGCTCTAGGTACCTCGAGTACTCGCTGTCTGTCAGCTCAACGTAGACCCTCCTCACGTCGTAGTCGGCCAGGTAGCTGCCCCTGAGGTCAGCAGGGGAGAGCCTGAACACTATGGGGCCCACCAGGTCGGGCAGGAGCTCGTGCCTTCCGTCCTCCCTCTCGGGGGTTGCCGTCAGGCCCAGCCTGTAGGGGGCCGCCAGGAGCTGGGCGACCTCCATGTAGTTCGGCGACGGGAGGTGGTGGACCTCGTCAAATATGACCAGGTGAAACCTGTCGCCGAGCTCGTCTGCCCTCGAGTAGGCGCTGCTGTAGGTAGTTACTGTGACCCCAGAGACCCCCTCCTCGCCTCCCCCAAGCACCGAGGCCTCGAGGCCCAGCCTAGCTGAGAAGGCCCTCCTCCACTGGTCCAGCAGGTCTATGGTCGGCACAACGACAAGCGTCGCGGCCCTCACCCTGAGGACGGCCTCAAGGCCCACCAGCGTCTTCCCTGCCCCGCTAGGGAGGACCACAACCCCCCTCCTGCCCGCGGCCTCCCAGGCGTCGACGGCCCTCCTCTGGTAGTCCCTCAGGGGCAGTGATGTCCTAGCCGGCTGGGGGAAGGGGAGGGGCCTGAGGACCCTGTCCTCGACCCTGAGGCCCGATGACCTAAGGTACTCCAGCACCTCCCTGTACTTGTAGGGGAGGCCCACGTAGAGGCCCAGCCTCTGGTCGTACCTCAGGCCGGGGGCCGGGACGTCGCTGGTCAGCAGGCCCCTGTAGTACCTGAGCGTGGCCAAGCGCTTCCTCAGCAGCCTAGAGCGTCAAGGGGCCTTTTATCGCTAGGGCCTGGGCCCCGAAAGGACTAATGACGTGTTAACTCCCCGGTTAATTAGAATTCTCCCGATCTGAGGGACGGGGCTGGCCTTGCTGTTGATAGTCTTTAAGCTTCCGCCCCGGAAGTTACTTTCGCGGCGGAAGCTTGCTCTTTGACCTCATGCCAAAGGCCAGGAGGGAGGACCTCTTCGACTTCGACGAGGAGCTTGACAGGCTGACGAAGCTCCTGGGGGACAGCAGGACGAGGCTCATAGTTGTGAAGGGCTTCAGGAGGACTGGCAAGACGTCGCTCATACTTACAGCGCTTAACAGCATTGGTTCCCCCTACGTGCTCATCGACGTCAGGGAGGTCGTGAGGTCAAGGAGAGGGCTCTACATGGCCCTCGAGAGGGCTATCAACGACCTCCTGAGGCTCAGGAGCCCGGTCACGGCCGAGCTCAGGAGGGCCCTCGAGGCCGTGAGGGGCGTCAGGGTCGTGGGCCTTGAGGTCTCCCTGAGCTGGGGAAGGGACAGGCCCATGGTGAGCGAGCTCCTCAGGGAGCTGGACGAGGCAGCCTCAAGGGTTGGCTTCAGGCTGCCGCTCGTCATAGACGAGGCCCAGAGGCTGGTCGGTCCCATCGGGCACGAGGTCTGGAGCGCCCTGGCCCACGCCTACGACTTCCTTGAGGGCCTCGTCATAGTGCTCTCGGGCTCAGAGGTGGGGGTCCTTGAGGGCGTCCTGGGCGACCCAGGCTCGCCCCTCTACGGCAGGGCCTACGCTGAGGTCAACACCAGGAGGCTGAGCGACCAGGAGTCCCTGGAGTTCCTCAGGAGGGGCTTCAGGGAGGTTGGTGTGAGCGTCCCAGAGGCTGAGCTTGAGGAGGCCGTGAGGGAGCTAGACGGGGTCGTGGGGTGGCTGACGTACTACGGCTACGAGAGGTCAATAGGGGGGAAGGACCTTGAAGAAGTCGTCAGGGAGGCCGTGGCCCTGGCCAGGAGGGAGCTCGAGGAGTTCATGGCCACCAGGGCGAGCAGGAGGTACAGGACGGTTCTGAGGCTCCTGGCTTCAGGGGTCAGGGGCTGGGGTGAGCTGAAGAGGGAGCTCGAGAGGCGCGAGGGCAGGGAGGGGAGCGAGAGGGCCCT
>Ga0081534_100354_pt1 | contig 15379 bp, 16 predicted proteins | sample MonGeyMetagenome_FD_71019 | JGI IMG/M metagenome (GOLD analysis project Ga0081534, IMG submission 71019) | Hypoxic/sulfidic aquatic microbial communities from Monarch Geyser, Yellowstone National Park, USA - MG (SPAdes) v1 (version 2) | ecosystem: Environmental > Aquatic > Thermal springs > Hot...
AGTGTATTATCTAGCCCATATGTATGGCTAATATTCTTTGTGATAGTAGTGGCTGGTATATATGTATTGGCTATACAACAGGTACAACTTGGTAGAAGATGATTAAAAAATTCTTTAAATTATTTGGAATATTTTTAATATTTATTTTATTAGCTAAATTTATTTATTCTCAGGGTTGGTATCAAATTACTATAACTAATTCCCAATCTACTGCTACGCCAGTACCTTTTCAACAAGATATAGCAATATGTAATGGAAATATAAATATAGGTCCTAATTTTGCTTATGTAAATGATCCAACATTATTTAATCAAATAAATAGTAATGGATCAAATGTTTATTTTACTACAACTTATAATAGTACACCAAATATATATTCATGGTATGTAGGTCAATTAGTTAATGGAAGTACATATTGTGATGTTTGGTGGGTAAATATATCTCAAGGAATACTAGCTAATTCAAATATAACTATTTATATGAATATAGGACCAACTAATGCTAATTATTATTCTCAATATTATCCATATGTTGGTGTTTCTCCAAATGTATTTCCATCTAGACAATATGATAATGGAAAATATATATTTATAGTATATGGATATTTTAATAATACATTTGATGGATGGAGTGGATATGATTATTCAGGATCTTTTTCTCCAACAGCAACTTCAAATGGTATTCAAATGTTAAATGTTCAATATGGTGAAGGAACTTATATTTTACCTCCAAATAATTGGAATATTCCAAAAATACCTTTAATTGTTGAGGAAACTTTAAGTATGTTCTGGAGTATTTCTGGCGGTTATATAAATATGGCAAATGTAATAGCATTATTTGGAAATACAAGTCAGCAAATTCTAGCTAGTAATATTGGAAATACCCCCACAGATTATGCACCTACTTCTAATTTATCTACTTTTGTACATGTTGAATTTGGTGATTATACAGGAGAGCCATTTATTGATTTAAAATCTGCAGTAACAAATAGAGTATTAAATTCTACATCTTTATCATATGGATGTACATATTATTTATATTTAATAGTTAATTCATCTTATGTACAAACAGGATATTATATGTATAATTGGAGTCAAGTATGGATTCCATTAACATTATTAGATACATATAATATAAATTCTAATGGATATACATATTCTAGTTTAAATTATAATCCATTTCAATATGGTACATTAGAAATAAGTGGAGGAATTTTTTACACCAACGGTGGTACTCTTAATCAAGCATATATATATGTAGAATGGGTTATAGCTAGAGCATATCCTCCAAATGGAGTAATGCCGTCTTTTTCAATTATACCTTTATCAGCACCTGTAATTTCAGTAAATACATCAACAAATTTTCAATTTAATGTTTCTATAACAGATCCATTTTCAGAATATGTAAATTATACAGTTTATTTAAATGGCTCAGTTTTAACAACAAATAATGTTTCAGTAATTGCATTTCAAACTTTAACAATCCCATATACTTACCAATATTTATTTAATCAATCGGGTACATATAATTTAACAGTAGTAGCTTATGGACAATCATCCGGAATAACATCAATTACAACAGACATATTTACAATCCAATTAGATCAATTAAATGTTTCATTACAACCTTATTATACTTACAATAATATTAATTATACAAACCTGTATAATTCAAACCTAAATATAAACTATTATTGCATGAGACCAAATAATACTTTAATAATTTATGATAACGTAACAAACCAAACATTACAATTTAATCTTTCATGTAATTATATACAAACAATAAATAATTTGTTTGTTAATCTTACCCCAATATTACAAAATAATACATTGAATTATATTAACGGATCTTTAACATATGGTACACAATCGTTTGGAAATATAAGCTTTAAACCATTATGGGATACTGTAGTAGTAAACTTAACAATATATCTACCCCAAATTTTAGTTTATACTGCACCTTTAGGAATGAATTATACAGTTATAGAAAATGATATTTTACCAAATGTTATATGTAATACATCTTTCTATGATAATAATACATTAATAGCTAATAATCAATCAACATTAACAAATGGATCTATAACATATTCATGGGTTATAAGTCAATCTCCAATTCATAACTTTAATTGGAGTATTACATGTGTTGATCCCGTAAATGTAACAACATCATTTACTTATTCAATAGGACCTTATTATTATAATGAATTCAATATGTATATGGAAGATTCTGGAAATATACCATCAAATGTAACATATTCATTAACATTAGAATGTGCAAATAATGTTGTACAATATTCAAATGCAAATGAAGAAAGCTATACTTTATATTTATGGACTAATTCAACATGTAATAAGATATTAATATCCCAGCAAATACAGGGAATTACTTTCTATGAAGGATTTAGTACTAATTTATTATCAAATTATGCATTCCAATGGCCTATATGTTTAATAAACACATCATTAGCATATTATGATAATCCACTAATTGGTTCTCAACCATATCAAAATACATTAATATCAATAGAAAATCCACAAACCGGTTGTTATTTAACTGGATCTTACCTTTATTTATCAGCATCAAATTATTATTACGAACCTGTACCAATGAGACCTGGAGCTTTATATGTAATAAGATCTAATAATACATATTTAGCTACTGTAGAAGGTTCAACTTCACAGGCTATTTCAATTGATACACTAATAGCACAAACTGCTTATTTAAATAATCAAACTATATTAGTTGTTGGTTATCCAACAGTAAATTATACGACATATAATGGAATACCTGAATTAATAATAAGTGCACCAGCAAATATATCATCTGCAGTTGTATCAATTTATTATAATAATCAATTTTATACAAATTATACATTTAATTCCATCGGTTCAAGTACTTTAAATGTAATATTAACAAATCTACCAGCTAATTATACATTTAATGATACAAATTATGCAATAATTACTTTAACATATATAAATGGTTATCAACAAATTATAACCTATCCTGTTAATTTCTTTTCAAAAATTGCATTACCATCATTTTTAGTATATTTAGTATCTGTAATAATATTATATGCATGGACTAGAGCATTTTCATATTATCAAAGGTTAATAATTGCAGGTTTTGGATTAGTTTTAATAATATTATTATTATCTGTATTTACAATTAATTCAATGGCACCTATTGTATTGGATGCTGGTATATTTTTCTTCTTTATATTTGATGTAATAAGTAGAACATATTTATCAGAATTAACTCAAGATCATCCATTATTTAAACCAATAAGTTTTGCATTTAAATTATTTATGGTTTTATCTTTTGTTGGAACATTTATAGCATTTTTATTTGGACCATATGGAATATACTATATTCCAATTAATGGAATAAGTGACTATATGAGTAAAATGACAAGTTTAACTCAATCAATGGGTTCAACTATAAACCAAATGACTAATAATATGTTTTATGTCCCATTAGGCATTGTTACATTAGCTGCAGATCTAATTTATGCTATATGGTTAGGAATAAGAGTTATGGCAGTATTTATATCAGCAATAATAACACCATTTTCAGTAATATTCGGACCATTAGCTGGAACTATAGCAAATATAATACAAGCATTAGTAACATACGGAGCATTAGTTATAATAGTGGCTTATTTACTGCTATTAGTATTTGCCATAGCTGGAAAATTACCATTCTAAAATGGTTCTAACAAACTTTACAACAATGGGAATTCAGATGGCAAATATTACTAATAGTATTTTACAATTTATTACATTTCAATCTATTTATTCATATGTATTATTAGATATACTAATAATAGCTTTTGTTATTGCAATGGAAAGCCATAGAGTTGAAAACATAGTGTTATTAGCTTTAGAATTAGATATCGTACAATGGTTTTTTGTATTTGGAATATTAGGATTAGAAAGAATTGGATTTATTAATTTCTCACCTATTGAAATATTACAGATATTTGCGACACCAGCAATAATATTATTGGTTTTAGTATTATTAGCGCCTAAAATTACATAAGATGGTTTATATAAAAGATATTTCAGATATAGAAAAATTAACATCGGCTGATATATTAGAATTATTTGAAGAAACAAAAGTGTATAGATTAGAATTAAATATAGCATGGGCGGATAGAACAGATATTTTAAAAAGATTTATCAACCCCATTCAATTCTTAAAAGATGTTTCTCAAAAAATAGTTAATGCAATAAATTCAACAATTGATGAGGATTATTGGTTATTAATTTTAGGTGAACCTGGTACTGGTAAATCAACATTATCTATAGCATTCTATAAATATATCTTAAGGAATTTAGGTTATACTGATGACCAAATTAAAGATCTTGTATATTTAGATGTTTGCTATCTACCTTATGATTATTTAGGAAGGATTGCATTACATGGAAAACAAATAGAAGAAAAAGGAAAGCCATTTCCTCATGCCATAGTATTAGATGAAGCCCATAATATGTTTGATTTATTTGCTGAAGGTAGTACAAATATAGCAAGAAAATTATTACAAAGAATATATGAAATTAGAGAATGGCGTCTCGCACATATAATAAATACTCAAATCCCCCAACAATTAGCAAAAAGGTCAAGAGATAGATTCCATTCATTAATAATTCTATGGAAAGAACCAATATATATTGGTGATAATCAAACTAAAAAAATGGAAGAAACCTATTTAAGTTATACACAAAATATATTAAAATCAGAGCCAAATAAAGGTGATATTGGTTATTTCTTATGGGGTGCATTTTATGGAAAAGAACAATCACATAAAGTCTTAAGATGGATATTAAGACATCAATTAAGTATTGAAGAATTAAGACCAATTTTAAAATATTTTATTCCAGATTACATCTTTCCAATGTTATTATTATTGCATGAATCAACAGAATTAAGAAAAGCATACTCTGATATAAAATTCTATAATAATAGAATAAAGACATTATATGATACCTTTGGAATACCGCGTTCTTATAGATCTATATTCTTAAAAATATTAATTGAATTAGGAAAAAATTTAGATAGGATAGATCCAAATAACATAACACAAGAAGGTTATTATAAAATAGATCCGCCAATTGAAATGAAAGTAAGAAAGCCGGATGTTGAAACAACATTAAAAGATATAGGTGATATAGAATTAAGAACAAAAGAAATAAAAAAAGACCTAAAAGCCGAAGCTAATATAAATGCCATGTATAATACCTTTATCAACCAAATAAACAAGATACTTAAAGCACGTTCATCTTCTAATGTTAAAAAGGAAAGTTTTAGTGATGTTGATTATGATTATAATAATAATTTATCTAATGACATTAATTTTACAAGTTTTAACAATGATGATCCCAATATAAATATAAAAGATATATTATATAAAAAAGATTATTATTTAAGAATTAATGCAATTCATCCTGATATATACACTTTTGTAGATAAAATGAGAAATGTTTTAGAAAAAAGAGCTAGATTGCATGAGGCGGTCGGTTTCCACCTTTAAATAATAACCTTAATGCTTTTATAGTTTCTTTTATTGTTTTTATATTTATTATAATAAATCCCGCTATAAAGCCTATTATATAACCAAAAGGACTATAAAATTTTAATAAAACAAAATATTTAATCATTAAAGATATTACAAATATTATAATAGAATAATAAATTAAAGCCATTGTTCTATAATGTTTAGCTTCATAATTTATTTCATGAATAATTTTAAATTTTTCAAATGCATTAATTGTATTATTTAGGTTTTGATATAATTTATTTATATTTTTTATAAATAGCTTATTTATAGGATATAATAATATTTCAGTAGTCTTTTTATGCCCTAAAATTATCCCAACAATTAAGCCAATTATAAAAGCTATTATAAAAGTTAATAATTCCATTATTTATATATTCTAATCTTTTCTATATATTTTATTATCTATTAATTGTCCTTTTCCTTCTGAAATTATTCTATTTATAACTTCAGATATTTCTTTATCATAACCTTTAAATATTCCTTTTACCGTATCAATTGAAACCCACTCATTTCTATTTATTTCATCTAATACCCAATAATATATTTGGTTTATCATTGAAACATTTATATAGCCACCCTTATTTTGATTTACATTTTCTTTTAAACTATTATTTGAAACATTATTATTTTCTTTTTGTTCGATTTTATAATCATTATATTGCTTTATAAGATATTTTGTTTTTTCTCCCATTATTATCAATCTATTATTAACATCATATTCTATGAATTTGGCAGATTTTAATATATTATATGCGACTCTAAATTCCTTTTCTAATCCTTTTTTCTTTGCATCTTCTAAAATTATACCATAACTTATTGCCTGATTATTTATAAGACCTTTTAATATTATATATATATAATCAATAACCCCATTAATGCCTTTTTCTATAACCTCGCCATTTTCATGGACATTATTTTTTATATAATTTTCTAAATCATCTAATATTTTTTTCATTAATTCTAAATTATTTAATACATCTTCTTTAGTTATTTCTTCCATTTGTCTGAAGAATTTGACTTATTAACTAATTCATTTAATCTTTCATTTATTCCTTTTAAATTTTGATAAATCAAATATAATATTTTCATTTTTGTTATTTCAATATCTTCATCTAAATTAATTTCAAGTGAATCAACCATTCTATCTATAGCGAGCTTAATATCTTCTTCTAATTTATTGATTTGCTCTTGATCCATTTTTCTTTATGTATTCTATTATTTTAGCTTTTACTTCCGGGGCATATACAAATGCTTTAAAGATCCATGCCCTTATTTCAGATGGATCTAAATCTAAATCTATCCCTACTTTTGTTATTTCCTTATCTATATAATCTACATTATCGCTATCCGAAAAGGTCATCCAATAATTTTTTCTTTGGCTCATACTATATTTTATGTTTAGAAAGTTTTTTAAATATTGCAATGATATCACTAATATGTTGTATTTCTAAAGGTTTATAAAAGTTTAAAAACATACATAAAACATGGACATAAAAGCGATATTAGAAAAGACCTATGAAATTTTTTTAGAACTAGGAGTATTTGATAAAATATCTCTTGTTTATATCTTTGTTGTGAGAGGTATAGATGAAGAAGTAAAAAATTTAATAGAAAAAGGAGAATATGAAAAGGCAATGAGAAAAATAATATATACGGTAATGATGAATATAAATAATGAAGCAATGTACGAAGAAATAAGAATAGATACTATGAATAAATGCATAGATCTATTACATGGAATTGATGAATCTAAAATAGATGCTTGGGATAATCTTGAAGAATTTATAAATATAGTATATAGTTTTAGTTTATATACATTAGAAAATAAAAAAGATTTAAAGACAAATAAAGAAAAACAAGAATTAATAAACACTAAATTGAGAGAATTAGTTAACATATATAAAAGTAATATAAAATGAATCCATTAGAAGTATTAGAAAAGGCATACAATCTTTTTTTAGTATCAGATATAATAGAAAATGAATCAAAAATAGATATAGAAATAGAAAATTTATTAGCAAATAAAGATTATAACAATATAGCAAAAACATTAATATATACTTTAATGTATACAATAAATGAGGATCCAGCTTATAAAGATATTAGGCAAATATATATGAATTATTTAATAGATTTATTACATATGATTGATAGAATAGGATTTAATAATGAAATGATTATTAAGATATTTGTAAAATTAATATATCAATTTTATTCTTATTCATTGCAATATAAAATAAAACTTATTGCGGATAAAGAAAAACGAGAATTAGTTAAGGCTAAATTAAATGAATTAGTTGATATAATAAGATCTTAAGATTATAACCAATATTTTTTGATTTTTTATTTTATTATTATTAATATATTGTATGAAATATATAAATACCCCGGGGGAGGGGGGAGGGGATAGGAGTTTGGGTTACAATACAAATATCAAGTTTTATTATTAATAGTAAATAGTAAAATAAAATTTATAATTTTTATTATTATTTATTTTTTATAAATATTATATTTATTATTTATTATTAATAAATAGTATAATAAATATTGACAAATATAATTATAATATAATAATAATAATAAAAGAAAAATATATAAAGAAAAATAAAGAAAAATTTATAAAGAAAGATAATGAAAAATTTTGACATATACATTAAATAATATTATACCCCCCCTCCCCCCATAGGGGTTTATAAATATATCTATACATAATATATTTTATGGAAAAAACAATAACAATAAAATATAAACTAATAGAAAACATAATATTAGGAACGGATGAAAAAGGAAATGATAAGATAATTTATTTAAACGAAAAAATACCAGATAATAATGATGGAAGTCCAATAACAATAAATATAAATGATGAAAATCATAAAGTGCTATTAAATATGAATGAAGTTATATCTAATATAAATAAAAAAATTCAAAAAATAGAAAAGGAAATATTTGAATATGAATTAAAAAAGCCACAAGAAAATAGAAACCAATCAACATTTAATTTCTTTATCTTTTTATTACAAATATCATTATATAAAGAATATATATTAGATAGGTTATTTGGAAATATTCCAACCGACAAATATTTATTTCTTAAAAATACATATAGATTAGACAATATCTTAATTGATTATATAATTGATTTGGAAAAAGCTAATGGTACAATTAGTGAAGATAAATTAAAAATTAAAGATCTTTTATATATGGATCCTGACCTTAAAGATGCATTATTTTTATTCTTTAAAAATATAGATATTAAACAAATAAATCAAAAAAAGATAATAGATATATATGAAGCATTTAATAGAACGACAAATTATTTAATCTCACAATTGCAAAATAATCAAAATCAGACTAATAATTAAGATATAATAAAGAGGTTTATATACTAATATTTAAGATATTATAAAAAATTTATAAGAATAAAAATTTATATAAAAATATATGGAAAAATTAAAAGTAATATCTTTATTTTCTGGTGCTGGTGGTTTAGATTTAGGTTTTATTCAAAGCGGTTTTTATAATATTTTATTTGCAAATGATATTTTACAATCACCAATAAAAACATATTCAATTAATTTTAATCTTAATTTTTTTAAATATAATAATAAAATTAAAGCTCAAAAAAATATAGCATTAGTTTGCGATATAAAAAATATTGATTTTAGTCCTTTAAAAGATGAAAATATTGATTTAATTATTGGTGGACCACCATGTCAAGATTTTACATTAGTAAGAGGAAAAGATAGAAAAGGAATAGAAGTAAAAAGAGGACGATTATATTCATATTTTATTAAAGCATTAATTCAAATTCAACCTAAAGCTTTTCTTTTTGAAAATGTATATGGTCTTTTAACAGCTAATAAAGGATTAGCATATAAATATATTCTTGAAGATTTTTCCAATTTAAATTTAAGATGGAATGAAATTAAAAAAGAAATTAAAGTTGAAAATAATATAAAATTTATACAAGGATATTACATTATTCATTCTAAAGTTTTAGATTTTTCATATTTTGGAGTACCGCAAAAAAGAAAAAGATTAATAATAATAGGAATAAGGAAAGATCTTATAAAAAATTCTAAAGAATTAAAAAAAATTAAATATAATTTTAATAGAAAATTAAAACAAAAAATGGGTTTATTTCCCAAATACCCTTTAACTACTATTGAAACATTTGAAGGTAAAAGATTAGATGAACTTAATGATATATATAAAGAAATTATAAAAAAATGGGATGGAATATGGCTTGAAGTAAATAATGAATATGCATGGGAATGGAAACTTAAAGTATGGGATAAATTAACATTTGATATTATACAAGATTATATTTTAGCAAATAAAATAAAAACATTTGATAAAAAAGAATTTGAAAAAGCATTAGATCAACATGAAAAAATTTTAAAAGAATTAAAATATTATGGAATTCCTGTTTATTCTTTAAAACTTAATGATAATTCAAATGAAATTTTAAATTATACATCAGAAGTAATTGAAAGAATGAAAAGAATACCTTTTGATAAAAGTCATAGATTTGTATATGGAACAAAATGGGGAATAAAAATGAAAGGTAAAACTTTTTTATATAAAAGATTACATCCACTTAAACCAAGTTATACAATTTTAGCACATACACATTCTCATGGTTTTCATTATGATAGAGATAGAATAGGACTTACATTAAGAGAAAGAGCTAGATTACAAACATTTCCAGATTCTTTTATATTTTCAGGTACAAAAACAGAAATATTATCGCAAATAGGTGAAGCTGTCCCTCCTTTAGCAGCTAAAAGATTAGCTGAAATATTAGCAAAAATTTTATTAAATTTAGAAATTAATATTAATAATTATTAAATTAAATAATTATCTTTTTCTAAAATTTACTTAATTTTTTTCTTATAGTAATATCCTATTCTATATTGTTTATTTATAATTATATATTTATTAAAATTCTTAATAAAACTAATATATCTAATATAATAATATTTATATGAAAATACCACAAAGCTTATAAAAAGATTTATAAATTTTTATAAACCTATTTTTAAATATGGTTGAATGGAAAATAATAAATATTGTTTTTACCTTAAAGTTCAATACAAATTTTTCTATAGAAAAAATGGCATCAATATTAGCAAACAATGGAATTTTAATAGATTATGATCCCGATAGCTTTCCGGCTTTAATTATAACTTTAGAAAATAATAAAAAAGAAAAGCCAAAAAAGATAACAATATTTAAAAGCGGGGTTATAAATATATATGGATTGAAAAAGGTAGATGAGCTTTATAATATTATAAATAAAATAAAAGAAATATTTAATAAAATTGGTATTAATTTACCCGATAATTATGAAATAGAATTAGATAATATTGTTGTAACAGGAAAGTTTGATTATACAAATATAAATATAGTAAAAATGTATTACGATTTTGATGATACAAAATATGATCCAAATCTATTTCCTGGGGTTTCTATTCCATATTATCTATCAAAAAATTATAAAGTAACCTTTAATATATTTAAAGATGGACATTTTGTATGCGCAGGAATAAAAAGTGATCTAAATAATATTGATCAACATATTAATGAAATTGTTAATTCTTTCCAGGAAAATGTAATAAAGAAATATGCAAAAAATTTATAAAGATGAAAGTATAATATAATATTATAAGGAATAATATGGGTTGGGTGCCAGATCCCCATAAAAAACCAATCAACATATATTCCACATCCGCTACCCCGGAATTTCCGGGGTAGATTATTAATAATTTTCCCAAATTGCTTCCTTTATCTTTTGTATTATTTTATCTTTTGCCGATGCAATTCTATAATAGTTTATCATATGTTTAAATGAGCTATAACCCATGTAAACAACTAATTCCTCAGGTGTTAATCCTTTTGATAACATATAATCAATAAATGCATATCTAAATGAATGTGGGTTTACTCCCAGGTTGTTTTTGATAAAATTATAATAATTTCTTTTATTTATCTTATCCAAAATATCCGAATATTTCTTTAATTCATCATAATAATCAAATAACAATGGCGGAATAATTACCAATCTTTCTAATTTAGATTTTCCCGCAGTAATTTTTAATACTTTTTCTTTTCTTTTTAAGAATAATTGTAAACCTTTTATTGCTTCTGTAGATCTTAACCCATTTGTTAATTGTAAATATGCAATTGAATAATACAAAAACCTGCGAATATCTAATTTTTTACCCGTACCCATTTGTAACTTTTTATATTCAATTTCCAGGTTTCCCTTAATCTTTTTCAATGCATCACTAAATGTTATTTCGTGATACCAATGTTTTACCTCACTACCTTGCTCTTTTATCCTTTTTGCAATTTCATTAAAATATTCAATAAAAGCTCTCTCTTCCTCTTCCATAATATATTTTATGTGATAACCCTTTTATAAAGTCTACATTTTTATGGACTTTATTAAATGGGTCGGTTTGGTCTACCCTAAAAATTTCATCAAATCTTTTTGTTTTCCTTTAACAATGTCCACACTCTTAAAGACATTGGTCCCAAAGTACACTTTTGCCAGGTTTCCGGTATATAATATATAGGCAATATTATGCCAGGTTCTCTTATACTAATAATTAATATAATGGGTATGGTTTTGCATCATAACCTTTAACCTATAATTATAACATACAAACCTGTGCGATAATAAACCGTATATACGGTACCGTGTCCCTATATAAAAAATATTTGTTAAAGGTACCTGGGTTTTTCATGTCATATTTTCATATTATCTAATTGTACCATATTGTACCCTATATTATAACCGTATATACGAGGGCGTATGGTTTCATAAAAAATTTTATACAAAAAACCATGGCTTACCATATTTAAAATATTATTAGTTATACTAATATACCACCACCCCCCTCCCCCTATAATTACCTATATAATAACTTATAATAAAACCTGGGTCCTATTTATAACCGTATATACCCACCCGTGGGGTATTTGTTAAATATCATATAAGAAACCCTATATTTTTCAACAAACTCTATGTGATAATGATCAACATTTTTAACTTATTTAAAAGGCACCAGGTACCTGGGTCTTATGCTGTTTTAGATTTGATTAAACAAACCCCTTTTTATAATTTTAAATGGGATAAAGATATCTATAGAGAACCTGAGGACTTTATAAAACAATTATCCCAGGATATAACAAAAACAATAAAATCAAAAATAGAATTAGATCAATGGTTATTAATTATTGGCTATCCTGGGGTTGGTAAATCATCCTTATCATTGATCTTATATAAAAACATCATGGAAAACCTGGGTTATAGCGATAAAGAAATAAAGGAAACCTGGATTTATTTAGATCTATTATTTACATCATACAATTACAAATATAGGTTATTGTATCAATGGAATGAATTACACAGGAAACCTCACCCAATAATTTTAGATGATGCCCAAAATATTCTAAATATAACATTTGTAAAGAGAGCATATGAAATAAGGAAATATAGATTAGTCCATATAATAAATACGCAAATGCCAGGTTTTCTTAATAAAAAAATATTCCCACGTATCAATTCTTTAATTTATTTATGGTATTATGATGTTTCTCCCAACAATAAAAGGCTATATGATAAGGTTACCAATTATTATAAAGAATATTTGGGTGAGAAACCTGGTGAATCAAAATATATTATAACATTTGGCTATTATTTCAATAAAGAAAAAGTAAACCAGGTTTTGCGGTTATTTAATGATTTTGATATAAACAATCCTGGGAAAATAAGAATACAACCCAATGCCATATTTCCTATGTTATTTATATTGCATGAATCTAATTTATTAAGGAAAGAATTTGAAAACTTGCAAAATTTTGATTTAACCCTCCGAGATAAGATAAAAAAATATTTCCCTTATAAAAAGAATATAGATTTATTCTTAAAATTTTGCTATCAAATAATAAATAGTGATATCAAAATAGAGGAAAAAGGTGATTACTATAACATAAATTCTCCGATAATAATAAAATATCCTAAAAGAATAAGAAAAAATCTATTTGCCAATATTGGCGATTCCGAGATAATAAACCCTAAATCTTTAATGTTTAATGATAATTTTACCAGGTTTCGTATATATTCAATTAAAAAAGATCTTTATGATTTTATCATAAATAATAAAGATCTTTTTATAAAACGCCAGGTTTTGTATAAAGAAATTTTTACATAAAAACAAAACCTTTTTATAGTACCCCCGATAATAATTATAATATAAAGGTATACGGTACCGTATATACCCTCCCGTATATAAAATATCATGATGACCCAAATAGATATGTCAAATGAATATGATAATAAGATGATAGAAAGAAAACCTAGGGTTTATCAATTAGAAATAAAAGAAATTTGGACCCCTAATTTGGCGATAGCTAAATATAATATTAATAGAGATGAATCTAAAAAGATAGATATATGGGGGCATGATCCTGAAGAGGAAGAATATAATAAATTTCTTGATTATATATCATCTTTAGAAAAGTACTTTAATAATGTATTTGATTTTTATGATAGGATTATACTTTCATCAAATAATTTAAAAGAAATTATGAAACCTGGGGATATTATTCAAACGGATTATATATATAGAGAAAGTCCTTTTAAATTAAATGAAAATATAACCATTTTTATATTTAAGGCATATGAGGCATTATATCCTAGAATATTAGTTAAAAATATAGAAAAATCTATTTTTGACCCTTTATCTAATCTAATTAAACCTGGGGACGGGCTATTCTTTACTATATATATACTTTTAAGATCTGCAGATGTTTCTTTTAGGGAATTGAAAAATGTGTGGAATTTTATGCTACATAGAGATAAGATAAAGTATTCTAATGAAATTAATACAATAAATAATAATTTTGAAAAATATATTAATTATATTGAATTTGTTAAGAATTTCTTAATACATCATTTTCCATTTGATAATTATAATATTCCAAAAGACATATTTGATAATAAAACAATTGCTAATTTAATAGATAATTTAGAGCCTTTAAGAATAATGATGAAAAAGATAAGAAAGAAAGAAAGAAAAAGAGAAGAGGATTTTGATGAATTAGAAGAAGAAGAATATGAGGAGCTTTTGGATATAAAACTACCAAAAGGTGGAGATTTATATAAAGATTTAGAAACATTTAAAAAAGGGGTAATAGAATCCTTGGGAGGAGATCATCCTTTAATAAAGGCCTATTTTAATTATAAATTATTAATTACTTAAAATGGAAATTAAATTAAAATTACATGATAATGTTTTAATCATTGGCGAGGGTTCAAAAGATAGAATGAATTTAAAAAGTGATATAGTACTATATTTGGCGGATAAAAATTTAGAACCATTACTAGAAACTAAAACAACATTAAATGAATTAAAACTGGCTGGGCAAATATTTGAAATTGGTCCTATGGAAAAATTATATAATCATTCTTTTAGTAAATATATAAGATTAAGGGAAAAACACTGGGAAACATTTGAGGCTTATAGTAAAGACCCAGTAATTAGTGCCATAGTACCAATAATAATTATAACTTACCTAATATTAAAACAAATAAAATATAATCTAGATTTAATTGGAGGTGGGGATATTTCCGTAGAAATAACAAAAAATGAATTAAATGTTGCATGGAATTTGTTCAAATATATAGCCAATGGGCTACCTGCAATTAATAGAAATTTAGATAAAATTAATGAGGATGAATTTAAGCGTATATATGCCACTATTTCATTATTGAAATGACCGTTAATTTAATTGATGATA
>Ga0081534_100286_pt1 | contig 15347 bp, 25 predicted proteins | sample MonGeyMetagenome_FD_71019 | JGI IMG/M metagenome (GOLD analysis project Ga0081534, IMG submission 71019) | Hypoxic/sulfidic aquatic microbial communities from Monarch Geyser, Yellowstone National Park, USA - MG (SPAdes) v1 (version 2) | ecosystem: Environmental > Aquatic > Thermal springs > Hot...
ATTGGCCGTTTTGGAGTACCCAGGGTGGGGTTAGGGGGCCTGAGGCACCGTTGATGAACACGCCACCTAGCCTGCAGGTTTGGTAAAATGGGCCAGTGTAACCTGGTGTTGTGCCAATTGCCGCCACTACCCCGCTACTGCTTAGTAGTACTATACCCTCTATTGTGACAGAGCCACCGCTCGCTGTCACTGTCAATGTAAGTGAACCAACCTGGCCTAACTCACCACTACCCGTGAGGGTTGCAATAGCATTCATCGCACCCATTGCCCTCGTGTAGATCATTACTGCCACTGCTATTACCAGGGCTATTACAATCACTGCTATTACCATCCACGACATTGACTGACCCCTCCTAGGCTTCATGCGCCTCACCATACTCTCCACTACACCACTGGGGTTAATTAGCAATGACCAACTCAGCCCCTGACTGGTATGGCCAACACCTTCCCATTATTATAAGACACAACAACCTGGCTTACGTTGGTGCAATCACTAAGTATGAAGACCGCTGACTGCCCGTCCTTGAGAACCCACGGTGGGGTTAATGAGACTTGAGTATTATTAATGAATACCCCAGTAAGCCTGCACGCTACCACTGCACCGCTCTTACCTTGTGGTGTTATGCCCGTGATCCTGTAGGTAATGCCGAAGGCTATTACTGTTACCTTGAGTGTGTTGCCTTGGCTTACTGTTACGTTGCCCACGAGGACTGGTAGGAGGGTTGCTGTCCTGCCTGTGTAGAGTATTATTACTATTGAGTACGATATTATTACCGCCATGATGATGAGTGCTACCCAGGTTTCCCTAGGCATTGTTGGTTACCTGGCTTTGGGGTTGCTTGGCCTGTTGCTTAACCTGCCTCCGCCTCACTGGAGTGGGCTCCTTCCCCTTATGCTCAGGCTTCAACTCAGGCTTCCTAGCCATGGCCCTAAGCCTAGCCTTACGCCTAGCCTTCTCAAGCCTCCTAACCCAATTCTCAATAACCCCACCCCTCGGGTACACGCTGACAGTCGCCATTGGTTCACCACTCTGGCTCCTCCAATTAGGCCAAACATTAACCTCAACAATGAGGACTCTCCCACTATGGCTGGTGCTCCTGATGCCGAGGCTGTTCACAAGGCTCCTGAGCGCCTTGTAGAGTTCGAAGCCCTTCCCACTCCCATGCCCCCTAACCCTAACCATAACCCTCTTAGGCTTCTGCACCCTGGTTAAAATACCCCTAATAGTATCCGCAACCTGGCTCAACGGTACAATCTCATTCACGGGCTTGGCTAGGCGGATACTGCACAGGAAGCACCCCTCAAGCCAGGATTGTTCAAGGAGCTCCCTCAATCCCTGGTAGGTGTTCCACTGGGGTGGGAATTCGGCAATGTAGAAGTACCCGCTCCCAGTCCTAGTGGCCTTAGCCTTAAGCGTGCTCAGGGGCTTCTCCCTCGCATTCGGGCCCGTTAGGATAATCCACCTCACAGGAGGCGTACTAGGCTGGTGGGTAATTAGCACGCCACCAACACCCCACTGGAGTGGGCGCCTCACTGTAGTACAACCCCAATCCCAATAACCTTGAAGGCGTTGTGCAAGTCACGAACACTAACCTGACAAGCCCTACGCCATGGTAGCCTATCAACCCTCCTAGGCTTCGCATTAGGCACCGGGAGGACTGGGATAATGAGGGCAACATGCTCGTAGTGGCAGTAGTAGCCTGAATCCAACCCATCCCTAACGGGGTCATACCTCAACCTACCAATATTCCTAATGACAAGCGTGAACCCCCTACCCCACCAGTCTTGGATAACACTAACACCATCCTCACCACACGGTATGTAGCGCCCAAGGTGGCACATGCCTGGTTCAGGCTCCCCCTGAATTATTGGTGGTTTGCCCGAACCAGGCCTGGAAGCCACTACTACCCCACTGTTGCTGGCCACTACTATAGCCCCCCTCGGTGATAATACTGACTGGCTGAGCGGCGACTCCACGGTACTCCAGCCAAACCTGCCTAATAGCCTCATAATCCTCAAAATTCTGGCTAGCCTTAATTAGCGCATTCGCCAACTCCTCAGGGTAAGGCCTAGCCTCGAATGGCCACTCCTCGGCACAGGGCTCCTGGTTAGGACACCATTTTAGGCCACGAGGCCACCACACCCTCTTAGCCTTCTTATTAATCAAGAGGACTATGATAATGTTCCTATTCACAATACTCTCAACATTAGCAATACCCATACTACTGAGCCTCTCAATCAGGTTCTCCCTACTGTCAGTGTGGTAGGTCGTGAAGCCACCGTGCCCACTCAGGATGGCCAAAACCCAAGCCCTAGCGTCATCGGGCGATAGAACCTCATTAACAGTCAGGTACTGGGCTCCAACCCTCATACCATAGGCGATTAATTCAGCCTTGGTAATCTCCCTAACGCCAAGCCCGGTGGCACTCCTAGTATTAAGCATTATGACACTGCGTATTGGGAGTGGCTGGTACTCATCAACGTCTTGGATGAAGGCGACACGCTCATCAGGCGGGAGCGTATTAGCCAGTGCGGCTGTTAGCGTGGTTTTACCTGAACCCATTTCACCAATTGCCAGTAGGGCTAGCTTCCTACCGTTCTCAACCCAATTCAAGTCGCCTGTGGTGGCTACTAGGAGCTTGGCGGCTAGGGCAGGTGTTATTGAGCCCAGGGCTATTAGCTTAGGTACTGTCCAGTATGATGATGGGTGCTTTCTGAATGCCACAGTGTACTGGCTGATTGGGTCGGCCAGCATTGTTATCCTGAGCCTCAGGTCAGTGTAGGTTGCCATGCCAGCTGGGGCATAACTCGTTACAGGAGTCCTCGTTAGTTCACTGGCCCTGTCTAGGATGTACTCGTTGAATGTTGGTGGCTGTTCACTGTCAGTTGTTGTTGATTGCCTGAATATTGAGAATAGTGAGAATAAGCCCCTTTTCGGCTCGTCATCACTACGGCTTGGGCACTGGTTAGGCTCGATGATTAGTGGGTGGTATGCGTCACCGTATTGGCTACCCCTCACGTAAATCTTCGCACTCCCATCATCACCAGGCTTATCCACGACAATATCATTGAACACCTCACTCCTGAGGAGTGGGTCTAGGACACCGAAGCCGAGGTACCACCTCTTGAACACCCTAGCTAATTCCTCAGCAACCTCAACCACGTCAGCCCTCTTGAGGCCCCTCAGTAGCCTGTGAGGCACAGCCTTGAGGATTACCTTAGGCCTAGTGAGCTTCGGGAGTGGCACCCCCTGGCTAAGCATGCCTAGTAGCCTATCCCAGTCAGCACAGGCGATAATATCAGAGTAATTCAAATCGTCATGCATCCTGAACTCGAAGCCACCAGGAGTCTTCAAGACGAACAACCTAGTCCTAACCTCGTAGGACTCAAGTATTGCTACCTCCTCACCAACACCTGAAGTGTACACGTTGAACCTGTAGTCCCTTGCAAACGGCATTAAGGTTTTGAGAACTAGGTATTAATTAGCTAACACCATTAAGTAATTAGTAGCACACTGTGAAGCGTGAACCAAGCCACAATACCAAGCACCCCACCAAGCAGTGCGCCTAGCCTCCAGTCCTGTATAATCATACCCCCAGCAAGCCCACTCCCAATAGCCGAGTAGAATGCCCCCTGAGGCATGCCTAGTAGGAATGGTATTGAGACTGGAACCTGCATGAGCGAGGAGTAGTTAATAATCCTGGCTAAGTAGCCCATGAGGCCAATACTGAAGGCGCCACCAACACCAACGGTCATAGCCCCAAACATAATGCCCTGGGTGACAGTCCTCTGCACAGCGCCAAGGAACTCACTCACCAGGACATTACTCCAACCGACGAAGAGTGGCGTGCCAGTCGCCTTAGCCTCACGCCAGAGTGGGATTAAATCATGCTCAATTGGGCTCAGGTCACGGACTGGGGTTGGGTTAGGCTTTGTGAGCAATTCATTGAAGCTTGTCATGACTCTGATTGGTAGTGATGCACGGAGCCTCAGGTCGTAGGTTATGCTCGGTAGTTTGAACAAGCCGTAGATTAAGAGTGGGAGTGCCGTGGCCAGGTACCCATCAACGAACAGCATTGCCAGGAATCCAGCCACTGCGCCTGCGATAATACCAATAATGTCAGTGTCATCAATCACGAAGTAGTGTGTCCTTGGCATGAAGAGGAGCCCAACACCCCCCATTAACCCCATTATTAACATACCTTGCATACCCATTATTCCAATACTAGCCATCATTGTCATCATTACCACGGTGACTAGGACAACATTGAACATTTCCCCAATCATGCTGGCGTCAGTACTAAGCCTCCTCCTAACCTCACTGAAGAGTTGTTGAAAATACGCCTCAATTGAAGCCCCACCCTCAATGTCCCTAGCAACCTTAAGCAGGTAAGCCTGCCTGACAAGCCTACCATAAGTCCTAGCATTAGGAGTGTAGGCTATGATATCCGCAAACCTCCTAAGCCTACGCAAACCCCTAGTAGCCTCCCTCCAACCAACCAAAGGCGCCTTCAACGTGAATATTAAGTCCTCAACCCTCTGTCCAAGTAGTATGTCAGGTAGCCTTACCCTTACCCTCACCACCAATCACCATGTTGATTAACTCAGCCAACCACGGTTCAACACCCTGCCTAGCCTCGGTGAGCAGTGCCGTGAGTAGCCTTGCCTGGCAGTCCTCGGGTACGTTAGCCTTCCTGAGGAGTTCAACAAGCCTCTCACCATTCAACCCATTGACATTGATTGCGCCTGCTATTGTCAGTAAGCCTTGGGGCGTCCTGAGTGTGCCCAGTATTGCGCTCTTTAGGTCAAGCCCAGTGTACTGGTAGTTGAGGAGTAGGTAGAGGGCCTTAAGGTACTCGAGTGGGCTTGGGGTACTTGGCTTAGCTGGCTGGGTCACTGGCTTGGTTTGCTCAAGCGTGCCCAGTAGCCTCTTGGCATCCTCTACTCTTTCCGCAAACGACATGAATACTAGCCAGAATGCTAGGCTAATTAGCCTGACTAAGCCAGGAGGCATTAATGAGTGCCGTCAGTGAGACAGTAATCGGGGTGATAATAGTGGCAATGGCGGCAGTGGTACTCGGGGTAGTGTTCTACATTCTAACAGGCTACCAGGCTGGCTTCACCCACCAACTTGAAGCAGTCACAACACTCACGGCTGGCGTTGAGGTTAGGCCTAACACGTGGATTGTTGAGGTCGTTTGGACTTACAAGCCAGTTATCAAAGGCTTCATCACGAGTGATGGTAGGTTCATTAGTGTTAATAGTGGGCAGGTTCAACTACTCCAGTGTGGGTTGGGTTATGCTCCTGCACCGTATAGGTACTGTATTTATAGGCTTGAGGGTGTTCCTAAGGAGCCTGTTGAGGTGGTTGGGTAATGGCTATTGAGGCTCCCCTAATCCTAGCCTTCATTGGGATAATATTCGCTGGGGTAATAGGCTTCATGATATTCATGGTTAGTGCCCAGCAGGCTATCGGCTGGGCTAATGCCATTAGGTCATACACCCCACCTGAGATTAATGGCACGTATTATTGCCCTGGGGGTACTGTAATCAACCCCTACATTAATGCAAGTGGCCTGTACCAGTGTGGCCCGTGCCTAATCTACATTTACCAGAATGCCACTGCCCACCTATCCTGCCCTAGGTGATTGAGCATGAGGGTTATTGTTAAGCCGAGTGAGGCTGAGGGTAAGGTGCTTGTTATCGCAGAATTAAGCCTCGTGGAGTACTTTGAGGCTAGGCGTGGTGCTGATATCGTGTACAAGTGTACATCGGGTAGGGTTGCTTCACCACTGGCTAGGTTCATTGGTGAGGTGATAGCCTACTTGAGGGGTATTCGCCATTGTGGTTCAGTCTAGGATGTTTAATCCCAGTTCCTCTGGCTTGTAACCCTTGAGCTTGTTCCCAATCCTCACTATTAATACTATAGTATAGTAGCCAGTGTCGGGGTCGTAATAATCATTGCCACTCTCAATGCTAACCCTGACTAGCATTGCCCCAATGCCCCTTAGCCTCTCCTCAATAAGCCTCCTTTTAGCCTCAACCCTAGCCAACGCCTCGTTCTTGGGTAGTAGCACCACTGGCTTAAGCATGATTGTATTAATGGGGTGAGGCTAATTAGGGGGATTGGTAACTGGCTCATATGATTGGGAGTATAACCTTCCAACTTGGGAATGCGACTGGTTCATCGCAAATCGTGAGTAGTGCTGTAGGCTACTTTGCACCAGTCTTCGATGCGATAATGGCTTTCCTAGGGGTAGCATTTTGGATTAGCCTGGTCTTCCTGATATATTATGGTATTGAGGCCTTCGTCCACCCAACACCCTTCGGAAGGTCGGCTAGGCTTGCCTCAATGTACGACCATGTTAAGGGTGTGATATGGAGTATTATTGCAATATACCTCGTGCTTGCTATTATTGCGTATGCTGTGAATCAGGCTAGTGCGGCGGCTGGTGCTGGGACTACTGTCAGTGCTGGGCAATTATTCTACTACGTGTTCGTTGAGCCTGTTACGAGGGGCTTCAGTATCCTATTTGGGGCTACTAAGTGAGTGGCCCAATTGCCACAGTGGCTAGGCTGGCCATTGTGGCCAAGTGTACCCTTATTAAACCCCGTATTGTCTAATACCCGTGGAGAAGAAGTTGTTGAAGGTTCGCCTTAGGAGTGAGGTATGGCGTGCAGTCCACTTCGAGGCATTATCCAGGGGTGTCCCTGTGGGTACTATTATCGAGGATGCCATTGAACTGTACCTAGCCTTGAGCCAAGGCAATGCAACCCTCAACCTTAAGGATGGTGCCACATTGCGCCTCAAGACAATTAAACCCACCACAACACCCTGTGAAGGTAAACCAGCCACAGAACCACCACCCGAACCTGTGAGGACTCAAACCGTGCCCACTAATGCGGATGCACCAAGCTTCATTAAGGACAACCCATGGCTCACAATAATCGCCAGAAAGGGTTAAGCATTCAAAAGGTATTTAAGACTGGAGCTTGTTAGGCTAACTGGACTAAACTGTTCCCTAAACTACTAACCCCAAACCCCCTTGGCCAAGGGGAACCTGAACCAATGATGCAATCCTGTGTTAAGGGGCAATAATACAATTAGCAAGCCCTCACGGGCGAACGTCTTCACCTACTCACCTACGGGGGGTGGGGGTACTCCTGAGTTAGAGTACACCATTAGCCAGTGCCATACCACCCTGGGGCAGTATCATTAGAGCCTATGGTGTTCTAACTCTGGGGGTAGGGGGTGGGCGTGGGTGAGTAGGTGAAGACAATTGACCATGCCAGCAGTCAATTAGCATATGGTGCATTAACACAGGATTGAGGCAAGCCACCAATAATTGCCAAATGTTCACCAAGCTTCACCTACCCGATATTGTTAATTATAAAACTCGGGTAGGTGAAACCATGTGGCGATTAGGTGTTTGACAAGCCCATGAGGAGCCCTCACGATATTTACTAACCACCAGCCAGTGCCCCCTTCATTTTACAATTGACACATGTACCATCAGAATAATGGCTCTGGTAACATGAAGTATATTGGATTGCTGAGGGTGTCTTTGGAGAGTACACCATACCTGTCGAGGATAACCTTCCCAACCCTCGCAACCTTAACAGTATTACCCTCTGTAACCTCCCTCAGGAGTATTCTAATGACAATATCAGCATCGTAGAGTGCCTTCCTGGCGCTTGTTGGGTAGGTGTCCTCCAGGTAGAATTCACTTATCGCAGGCGACTCATGGGCGATTAGAATAACCCTCAATTGCCCAGTCCCAGATGCAACCCTGAATCCATGGACAATAAGTTGGATGAGGGTATTAATCCTAGCAGTGTCAGGTGGCCCGCCAGCGGTCTTACTGTAAGTGGCAATGTAATTCACCCTAACACCACCAATACTGTCCAGGATAACCGTAGTGGGCTTACTTAGGCTAAGCCTATCAACCCAATTCCAAAGCTCCATCGGGTCGTAGAGCTCAACAAGCTCGCTCACATGGGGTTTGATTTTGTCTAGGATTGGCTTGAGGTTAAGCTCAGTGGCGATATAGGCTACATGCCTTCCTGCCTTCAAGTCCCTTTCAGCGATGTTCAGGGCTAGCATTGTCTTCCCAATCATTGCTGGCCCGTAGATAGTGTAGATGGCATCGTGCCCGAACACCTGGCTCCAGTCCATATACCAATTGAGCCTACTGGGCTAATTAGGGCTTCATGGCAGAAGCCTTATAAGCAGTCACACTACTATGGTATTGAGGGGTGGGGTCAGTCCAAGGAGTGGTCATCAACCATCAGGCTGACCTCGATTCACCCACCCCTCGCCAACACCCATGCATATCTATTTATTTTTAACCAAACCATTGAGTGGCTCAAGGGTAAGTTTCAGCTTAGCTAACCACCACCTTTAAAAACAATAACAGCATTAATTACTAATGCGTAGGAAACCATGCCCTATTAACGGTGTTGATAGTATATTAGACCACTACGGTATCACAGGCACAATGAGGGCAACCTACTGTGATTTCGCAAAGGAGATACAGAAGATACAGAATGATATTCTGGAGGGGAAACAACCACAATCCTCAATCGATGATATTATTAATAAATACCTTACCTACAGTGCCAATCCTCAAATATTGAATGAGATTCTGAAAATATTCCCACTGATTTGGCAATCAGGTAATTAAACCCCTAAGTGGCTCTGGGATTGAGACACCCCAGGCATCAAAGGCACTCCTAACACTAAGAACCCTACAATCCCTCGACCCATACCTAGCCTCAAGAACCCTACGCCTAGCCTTACTCAAGTGAAGAACATGCCTGCAATAATCTGGATGCAATCTAGGCAAATGACCCCAAACCCACTTCGCCGTAACTGGGAAAGCCTCGATAAGAGTGTTGAACATTAGCCATGCCACCAGCCTAATCTCATGAAAAGCCCCAAGCCCAGTCCTAAGAGGCATGAAGTTCAGGAAGAATTCCCTGGCGTTCATTTGAACCCAAATCCTACTAGCCGTGGCATTCGGCAGAATGTACCTAGCATCCTCAGGAGGCGCAATACCCCTAACGGCATTATAACCATCACTAAGCCTGTCTAGGAGTGGGGTTAGTGAATTGGCGATTCCTGGCGGAATTATGAACCGTGGTGGGTTTTTAGCATAATCCACGTACCTTTGACTCTCCTGCCAGTAACTGGCGATTCTATGCCTGACTAGCTCATGGGTAAGAGCCCTACTACCCTCGATAAGCCAACTAGCCCCTATGAATTCGAAGACATTATGGTGCCCATCACGCAGTAATTGTGTGAGCCTCCGTTCAATGAGCTTGGGTTCATTCCTAACCCTCTTCAAAGCCTCTTCAATAGTATAACCCCTGTAGAGGACGTCGCTCATGGCTGTGATGAATTCCTCACTACCCCAGGCGAATAGGAGTTGGACGTTTGGTTTTGTTATCATGGTTTAGGGGTTTTGCCGTGGTTGATTAGGCTTCATCGGGTTTGAATGGTGACTTGGGGAATTTGACTATGAATGGCATATCACCCTCGAAGTCTATGATGGTAATGTACCCGAGTTCCCTGCTTAACAGGGCTTCAGTTGTAATGTAGGCCTCAAGCCTGTCCTCAGGGAATTCCCTAATATTGAGTGCCCAACCCGCAAGGCTGGCTACGTGGGGTAGTAGCTCCTTGGGTGCTTTAGCTATGAGGTATGCTAGTCTCGTGTACTCGTTCCAACCCTCCTCGACTTGGATGTAGCCTGGTATTAATTGGCTCAAAAGCCTCGCAATCCCAAGCTTACTTTGCGGTAAATCATGAATGCCCTGCCCGCTTAGCAGGATTAGCCTACCGAACCCGCATGGGTTAAGTCCCTTGATAATTGCGTAGTCCACTGACGCATCCTCAACCACCCTTGTAACGTAGGCATTAACATGGAGGCACTTAACCCTTTCAAGCAGAGCCCTATCCCTGGGGTTAGCCTGAGCCTCAAGGACAGCCTCATCAATCTCAGAAACACCACAATTCGGCTTAACCCCACCCCAAAGAGCCTCATTAATACATTTATCAAGCTCCATGAAGAGCATTTCATCCCCATTAGCCCAATCCTCAAAGTCACTCGTGTCAAACCCACCTGAACTCACAGTGTGGAACTCAACGGAGCCACCACCATCGTTAATACCGACCAGTGCGTAGGGTGCGTTACTGGGCTTCAGGAGGAATAGTGCATAGTCCAAGCCGGGCTTTTGAGTCAGGGGGTTTAGGCACTTGAGGCACCTCCTCAGGGCCATGGCTAACAATCCAAACAAGCCCCTAATTAGGTGGCTCAAGCGGAAAACAACCATGAACCTAGACGCCGAAACCCTTGACAAAATTGTCCTCAAGCTTGAATCCAAATGCGGGCCAACATACATTGCATTCGAATGGGCTGTGAAGAAGACCCTAGAGTACCTCAGGGCGAAGGGTTCAGCCAAGATTGCAACCATGGCAGGGGACTTGAGGGATGATTATATGTGGATTGTCAGGTACCTGGATTGGAAGTACAGTGAGGCTAGTATTCCCAGGCTTGTTAGGTGTGTTGCCGAGGAGCTTGCAAAGGCTGGTTTGGTTAGGGTTAGTGGGGGCTTGGTAGTGTTGGGTGTGTAGTGTATGGATTGGCCAAGGAGTGGTTTAAGTATTCGGGATGCGGCGGGTTTCATTGGGGAGGCGATGTATGAGGGCTTTGCGCCAGTGTTCGCTGACTCAATGTATTGTTTTAGGCGCTTTCAGGAATACTTCCCACTGCATTTCATCGCCACCAGTAAGCCGATTATACCAATTGGCCTAGCTGAGGCAAAACGCCTCGGTGGCGTTGGCTTCCTATTCCTAACCAGGAAGGGCTCTGACTGCACAACCTACTACCTTCAACGTGGCACCCTAGACTTTATCCCAGACTTCATAAGCACATTCACCCAGTGGTTCAGCAGATTTGACAAGCCGTCTGTAGATGCCGTACCAGTGTATGTTACTGACTTGGCTGGGGTTGTTAGGATTGTTAGGGGGGAGTTTCTTGGTGAGACGGCAATTATCATTGCCGATAATTTGGATTGCCTCTGGGCAGAGCAGTCCAGGGGGAGCATTCAATCCGCCATCCTCATAGACCACCCCGCCTTCCTACTGGCAGTGAGTAGCCTTGGGGTTGATGAGGGGCTTCAGAAGGCAGGTAAGCCTGCCCTAATCCTACTTGATAGGGATGGTGGGGAGTGCGATTATTACGTGCTTGCTCCTAAGGATGACCTCAACCCTCGTGATAAAGTCCTCGATGCCCTTGGAAAACTTCTCATTGATACGAGAGTCATTCACACCCCACTTGAACTTGTAATTAAAATGCTTGAGGAGGAAGGACTCTGAACAAACATAATTAGCAATGTTCATTCAGGCTATGTCCATTACCCCCACTAATTTTATTTTTTATTTTAGTTAAATACAGGCGGGCTCACTGCCGCATGGGTGCATGGGTGGTGTGAAACCCTCTTAAATAGCGGTTTGGTTATTTTCACCGTTATTTTAATTGGTTGGTTGGGTGGCTGGTTGGCTGGTGGGTTGGGTGGAGCCCGAGGTGAAGGTGGTCAGGGATAGGGTTCTTAAAACAAGTGACAATAGGGTAACCGTCCCCAGGGAGATGAGGCTGTGGGGTAGGATGTTCTACAGGGTGCTTAAGGTTGAACGCAGGGGTAGTTTAGTAACCATAGTCATTAGGGTGTTGGACGAGGATGGCGGTGTTCACGACTCCACTGCAGTGGCAGTCAACGAGGTTGCTAAAGGTGGTTCACAGTGAGTGAGAGACAGGAGCAGGCTGTTGATGAACCAGTCTCGTTAAGCGTGCTCATTGAGAAGGCTGATGAGGCCGTTTTGCTCGCTAGGGCTGTTTCAGCAATGCTCAATGCAAATGACGTTGAGTCCGCTAAGTATGCCGCTAAGATGCTGATTAACGGTCTCGAGTACCTTAGGGAATTGTTGAGGAGGTACAGGCCTGAGAACGACATTGATGAGTACGTGCTGGATGAGCTATGCAACTACAGGTGCACACCACTTGATGGCGGTGGGGTGACCTGCACGTGACCAGTGACAAGAAGGTTATTTATATTTTGAGTCTTGCTAAGAGAATTGCAAGGGAGCACCCTGAGTTTTTCGGTAGCGAGCACTCCCCTGAGGTGCAGGTTCTGGTTTATGCACTCCACAGGTTGAAGAATGAACTTGACGGTAGGCGCACGCAGACGGTTGGGTACATTACCGTTGCGGAGAATGGTGATTCAAACACCCTGAGACGTGGATTCAACGTAACAATCACCTTAATGTGCGGCAAGGGGCATGAGTTACTGGTTCTCCACCCCAGGAGTAACCGCAGTTTAGCCAAGTTAATCAGGGAGTTGAGACTACTCAGGGTTACATGCCCAGTGTGCGGGAGTGGCAGCCTCTATATGAAAATTGAGAGTACAGGCAACGGGAGGGTGGTGATGAGGAATGGGAGGGGTGGTGGCGGTGGTTAGTGAGGTTCAGGTGGCTGACGTTGTGGGTAACCTGGATGAGTTACCAGTTGTCTACGACTTAGCCACATGCATGCCTGTTAAACCCCATACTCAACCAATCTACGTCCCAGGCTCCACTGCAGTGAACTACCTCTACGTCTTCGTTCTTAAGCCAGGCGTCTACCTGTTCCTGGCGTACGAGGATTCAAATAAGGCTACGGGTGACGTTAGGTACAGTGTGTACAGGCTTATTGTTGATGAGAAGGGTGGCGTGAGGTGGATTCGCATATGCGAGCAGGTGTTCACGCAGTACACGCCGTTGACGCAGTGGGTCACCGAGGCAATGTGCCTGGGGAGGGATGAACTCAGGTTAATGCGGTTAAGTAGCGAAGCCGAGTGAAGGGGAAACAGTTTACTCTATTTTTAAAATAAATAGAGATTTTCTACATTTCCTCCTCTGGGTTTTGCCCCTCTTCCTGTTCCTTCCTGCGTTCACGCTGTGTGGCGTATGCTGCGTTTAGTATCATGTTGAGCATCACCATTGCGAAGTACCTGGCGGTTTTCGGCTTCCTGAAGATTAAACTGTAGTACACCTGCATGATGTTGTCTAAATCCGTCTTCAAGTCGCAGGTGAAGGTAAAATCAACGCCCGTGTTCTCCTTAACATTCCTAGCCAGTAGTTTGCTACCCACCTGGCAGTACTTCATGTACGACTCCTGCACGTTGACGTCACCCATCAGCTTGATTGCTGTGTTGAAACCCAAGACGGCGTAGTCATGCGCCAGCTGCAGGTTGATTGTGGTGCTCATTAAACCGTTGATAACCCTCTTAAGCTCGCTGATTAAGGCATCCCTACTGGCGTAGTGAAGCTCGTAAGCCACGGCTACTCACCCCTCCTAGACGTGAATGCTATAGCCGCACCAACATGCTCCAGTGCAAGCAACGCCTTAGTCACAATCTCCCTCAGGCAATTGTTTGTGGCGTTGACTAATTCAGTGTATGCAGGTGGCTTCTTCCCGTCGCCCTGCGGTAGGCAGGAACTCAACTTAAGTTCAATGATGTCCTGTAGTGAAACAGCCCTAACGTCAACGTCGACACCAAGCATGTCTGCGAATTCAGCCAGGGTAACAAGCGAGTGGGCATCACTACCAGTGGCCACCATTGTAAGCGGCTCAACCACACACTCCTGGATAATCGGCTGAATAACCTGCCTGGCATGCGTGGCATGCGGTATGAACCAACCACCCGAAGCCGCATCGTAGCCTCTCAGTGAGGCCGCAACACCCTCGAAGGTCTTTGGGTTGGTTACCAATGCGTAGCACCTCTTAACCTTCTCGGTAAGCACCCTACTCCTACCCGTTAACGTGAGTAGCTCAGTGATGTCAATGGGTGTTTGAATGACCTCGCTCATGATTCAGCCACCTGTTTACCTGGATTTAAGCCTATTGATGGCGTAGAATGTCTTTAGGTTTAAATGCCTGTGCGCTGGTTCAGCGTTATGGAGCACGGTGGGCGCCTGCTACTGGTTCTACTCATTGGAATCGGGTTAGCTATGGTAGGCAGGGTGGTTTACGCTAACTCAGGCTACGTCTTCTACATCCCAACATCCACAGCGCCAGTCGGGCACAGTGTACCGGTCACCTTACCATCAGGTTACGCCTTCGTCACCTCTGCAGCCCAGTTATTCTACCCATTCACCCAGCCCACGTCAAACACCACGGGTGTCTCAACGTTCACCGAGGTTTACGGTATCGCAACAACATCCTCAACTTATGACTTCGGCACCATTTGGAACTACAGTAACCCAGTCACTTACAACGGGTGGCTTGTCGGTGGGACAGTAGCCTACAACCAGTCGGCAATAACCAGTAGTAGTCGCTTGACGAATTTCGTCTATGTTACGTACTTCACGACGTCTGCGTCATCAACAAGTAGCATGAACGTTAAGATGACTGTGTCCACGAATGGCATGAGTATTTACTGCATCAGCTCACTGATAGTCAATGCATCAAACACCTTCACAGTCTATACTATTACTAATTCAACTACTAATGCGGCTGCGGGAAGCATCTTTGAGGTTAACTGGGGGCCAAGCAACATTGCCCTGTCATCTTCAAACCGGTACGTCATCTTCTACATCTGCTACGCCACGGGTTACGTGACAAGCGTGACGGTTAACTGGGGGAGCGGTTTTTCGCTTAACACCCCTAACCTGCATGTTGACAGTGGCTACAGGGTTGACTTGGCTTACTTCTACTTCCCAGCCCTCGTAACCGTGAGTAATAGCATTAGTAATGCTTGGGTTGCGTTGCAGTTCAGGAACTACTGGACTACGCTGCAGGTTGCTAACGCCACGGGTTCATACGTTTACCGTGCCGTGGCTTCACCAAGCTTCTACTCAATGTACCTGCTAGGCAATGTTAACTTCGCAGCCACGGCTGGCAGCGTCACGCAGTCAACAAGCCAGACAGGCAGCTTCACAGTGAACTTCATATACCTCAATGCGGCTTCAGGCAGTTTAAACAGCGGCACAGTCAGCAACGTTGAGACTTACCTGGGTACGTCAAGCAGCAGCCTAACAGCATCAAGCAACTTGGGTTCAATGAGTAGCCTAACGCTTAACACATTCATAATCACTATGACGAATAATACCGTTTCACCGCCGACAAACGACACCGTGGCAAGTAACACAAACATTGTGAACCTGCCCAGTTACTGCTTCTACAATGTAACAAGCAGTAAAGTAACGTGGAACTGCCCGTCAACGGTAAGCAGCTACAGTACAATCTACGTTTACAACCAGGCTGGTGCATCAACGCTCTATTTGGCTGTTAGCGAGACGCTGCCTGGGA
>Ga0081534_100355_pt1 | contig 15323 bp, 12 predicted proteins | sample MonGeyMetagenome_FD_71019 | JGI IMG/M metagenome (GOLD analysis project Ga0081534, IMG submission 71019) | Hypoxic/sulfidic aquatic microbial communities from Monarch Geyser, Yellowstone National Park, USA - MG (SPAdes) v1 (version 2) | ecosystem: Environmental > Aquatic > Thermal springs > Hot...
AGGAGGCGGGCCGCGAGCTCGACGCGGCCGCGATCCGTCGAGTTGAATTGGAGCTCGATCGCGTCTCTGCGCAGATACACATTGTACTTGACGTCGGCGCCGCCCTCCGATATTATCAAATCGGCGGTGACGGGGCCGTCCTCGGTCCTCCTCCTCAGCCCCTCCCAGCGGATGTCGAGGGCCCCCTTTGCTCCAAGCTCCACGGCTTCAGCCAGCTTGTGGTTGATAACCCTTTCGTCCCCTCCCTCAAGCAGGGGAGGGCCGAAGAGGAAGTAGAGGCGGGCCAGCCTGACCGCGTCATCGCCAGACGCGGCCACTTGGAACGCGCTCCTCCCGATCCCTCTCACCTTCGCCTCAATGCCGTAGGCCCTAAAGGCGGCCCCCCAGAGCAACGCGATTCCGCGCTCGCCGCTGGCCAGCTCGACTCTCTCCAACGCCGCGGACACGTGCCCGTCGCCGCCTATGGCCCCCGAGATCGCCGCGCCGAAGTACCTCAGGGATTCCTCATTCACGCCGAGCTTCTCAGCCTGCATAAGCAGGAGGGCCGGCGCGATGGCCTCCCTCGCCACCTTGTCATCGTTCAGCTTATCCTTCAGCGCCTCAAGCTCTTTCTGCACATCCCCGCCTAAATGCCTCACGGCGACATCCACCACGCCGCTCCAGCGCTCGGCGACCTGCCGCTTCAGCTCGTCCCAGCTCCCCGCCTTAACGCCCAGCATCTTGAGCCACCCGCCCTCCGCGCTCCTCCTGACGGCCTCGTCGAGCTTCTCGAGAGAGGTGCGGGCGTGGAACTGCGGCTTAGGCCCCTCAAGGGTCAAGCTCACGCGGGGCACTGCTACGCCGGACCAGCCGAACAGGGCGTGGGTCTCGGCCAGCTGCCACAGGTGGGAGGTGCCCATCTCCAACGCCCTCTCGTTCCCCTCTCCGATTATCGCCACGTCTGAGGCAGGCCAGCCCAGCATGTAGGCGAAGGGGTCCTCGACGGGCAGACGCCCCCTAAGCTCCTCCGCCGCCTTGAGCTCCCGCTCGAAGAGCCCCCGCCGCTCCGCGTCGAGCATCAGGGTGTAGACTATGCCCGCCCCCTCGCCCACCTTCTCGATCTTCAGCTTTATGCCAAGCTCGGCGAGCCTGCCGCCCTCCTCAGGCTTGAGGAGCCTAAACAGGTACGTCTCGGTCCCCTTCTTCGCCCCCTTCTCGAGCTCCAGCGCCAGCCCGCCGCCCTTTGTGAGCTCCTCGACGAGGCCGCTGTAGCGGTCGGCGCCGGGCCTCAGGAACAGGCGGCGGAGGGCCTCGGCGACCATCTCCTCCACCGCCGCGGGCCTCTCGGCCCTCGCCCTCTCGGCCTTGACGTACGCCGTATTCGGCGCGTGGTAGAGGAGCCGGGCCGACCCGCCCTCCTCAAGCCAGTACCTGGCCGCCGCGCCGTATGCGCCCCTCCTTCCCAGCGCGTGCTCCCTATAGGCCATAAGGGCCGCGAGGGCCTTAACGCCGAAGCTGGCGCCGCCGAACTCGGGGAGCTCCGCCCGCTCCGCCTCCGCCAGCCTCCTCGCCTTGCCCTCATCGACGTTTAGGAGGTCTCCCAGATCGTGCTTGACCGCGTACTCGTTGAGCCTCTCCCTGAGGACCCTCAAGGCCTTCTCGAAGGCCTCCTCCTCTTCCTCGGCCAGCCGCCCCAGCCTCCCGAGGTCCGCCGCGTATACAGCCCGCCTGAACGGAGGCTCGCCGGCCTCCACCCTCTTCACGGCCTCCTCAAGCCCTGCCGCGCGCCTACGACGCGTCCCAGCTCATGCGCATCCGCGCGGCACCCCTAAGGCTGGTGAACAAGACGGAGATCGGCGTGGGGATGGAGCACGGCCCCCGCTGGCTCGCGCTAGCGAGCTTCCACAGGGACACCCTGCACGGGAGGGAGGCGAGGCTCGCGGCGATAGGCGCCGAGATAGGCAGGGTCAGGGAGTGCGCCGGAGCCCCGCACCGCGCGGCGGAGGCGGCGATGGCGCTGGTGAGGAGGCATGTGTACGACCTGGAGGGCCTTTCGGCCGGAGCCGTCGCTGTGGCGGCCCTCTGGCTCGCGGCGAGGGATCTGGGCGAGCCCCGGCCGTTGAGCGACTTCCTGAAATGTAGCAAGGCGGACAAATCCGCGGTCAGGAGGGCCGCCTGGAGGCTTAACGAGGCGGCCAGGGGCAGGAGGCCGCCAATTGAGGACTACGTCAAGATAGTGGCGGCTAGGGCCGGACTGCCGGCTCCCGTGGTGAGGAGGGCCCTTGAGATCCTGGCCGGAAACAGGAGGGCCGTCGCGGGCAGGAACCCCTGGGTCCTGGCCGCCGCGTCCCTCTGGCTCGCCGCCTGCAGGGAGTACGGGATGCTCGTCCGCCTGGCGGAGGCGGCCGGCGCGACCATTGTGGGCGTCAAGGGCGCCGCTAGGCGCATCAGGGCATGAGCTCGGGCAACGGCGCGGACGAGGGCGCGGTGAGGAGGCCGCCTGAGCCGGCGGATCCCGTCGAACGGCTCCTAAAGGAGTGGCCGGAGCTGGGCGTATTCGGCATCGATTGGCTGAGGACGTGGGCCCCCCGCGCGGGGAGGCAGATCGCGAGGATAGCGCGCGTGCTTCGCAGATACCCATGGATGGCGGAGCTGATAGGGCAGGGGCCGGTGGGCCTCGTGAACCCGTACTCCGTGGAGGCCTATGTCGCCAGGGACGGGTCGGAGGCGTGCATATCGTTGTTCGGCTGGGCCTACTGCTCAGCCGACGGTGGCGCCACCGTCAGGAGGCTGGAGCTGGAGTTCAGCCGCCTGGAGCCCCATGAAGGCGGGGTGAGGGAGGTCTACAGGCCTAAGAGGCGGTCGATATTCGCGAAGGCCAAGGAGTACATACGGATACTGTGAGGCGCGGCCGCGAGGAGGGACAGTTGCCTAAGGCTCTGCCGGTATCAAAGCCGGCTTTCCCCTCCAGTCCCCCCAGTTACTCTCTCCAGCCGTAAACTCGGATGCCGGGTCTCAATACACTAAGAATATTTAAGTAAATACGTCTGACGCGCCATGCAGGTACAGCTGTTGTACCCCGTCTCGAGGCCCAGAAGGCTGAGGGCGAACAAGCTGGTGAGAGATGCGGTGGCCGAGACGTCGCTGTCGCCCGGCGACTTCATAATGCCTATATTCGTCAAAGACGGCGTGGATAGAGAGCCCATAGACTCTATGCCGGGCTACTTCAGATGGCCCGTCGGCGACGCCTTGGTCAAACACGTGGAGGAGGCGCTGGGCCTGGGAGTGGATAAGTTCATCCTCTTCGGGGTCTTGCCCGACGATCTGAAGGACCCGGAGGGCAAGGCGTCCTACGATCCCCAGGGCGTGGTGCCCCGGGCGATCAGGCTACTTAAGGAGGTCTTCGGCGACAGGATCCTCCTATTTGCCGACGTATGCCTCTGCGAGTACACCGACCACGGCCACTGCGGCGTGGTGGTCGGAGACGGCAAGAGATGGAGGGTCGACAACGACAAGACCATCGCCATATACGCCAGAGAGGCGGTTGTCTATGCGGACGCCGGCGTGGACTTCGTCGCGCCCAGCGGCATGATGGACGGCCAGGTGAGGGCGATAAGACAGGCGCTAGACGCCGCCGGCTATCAAGACGTGGGGATAATGGCGTATTCGGCCAAATACGCCTCCGCCTTCTACGGCCCCTTCCGCACCGCGGCGTCGTCGGCGCCTAAGTTCGGCGATAGGAGGACCTACCAGATGGATCCGCGCAACTCGCGGGAGGCCGTGAAGGAGGTCATGTTGGACTTGGAGGAGGGCGCCGACATAGTCATGGTCAAGCCCGCCCTGGCGTACCTAGACGTGATAAGGCTCGTCAAGGACTCGTTCCCCTGGTCGCCTCTTGCGGCCTACAGCGTGTCCGGCGAATACTCCATGGTAAAAGCCGCCGCCAAGATGGGCTATCTCGACGAGCGTCTGATCGCCCTGGAGGTCCTGTTCGGGATCAAGAGGGCCGGCGCCGATCTGATATTGACATACTACGCCCTAGACGCCGCCAAGTGGCTGGGGGAGGGCACGCCGTTTTGAGATCAGCAAGGAGTGAACCGGCAAGCCCGAGCCCATTTGGAGTCCTCATCATGTATAAACATCATGCCGAATTTTTAAATCACTGGGGTTGCCGGCGTCTCTGTACGTCCCATACGGGGGTGCGGACGCCGGAGGAGAACTTTTAAAGGTGGGGCTTTCAGGGGAGGCGTGTCTCAGCAAGGCAAACGGCTCGCTGTCTACAAGAAGATACTTCAGGACAACGTGAAGAGGTGGGTGGTCAAGGAGTTTCTTGAGTATAAACTGGCTAGGCTGGGCTACGTCGATTCGGAGATCTTGAAGACGCCTCTGGGGACCAGGATCGTTATATACGCCGAGAGGCCAAGCAGAATAATTGGTAAGAAGGGCGCCGTCGTGAAGGAGTTGAGCCAGATCCTGGGGTCCAAGCTGGGCGTGGAGAACCCCCAGATAGACGTGATAGATATCTCGAAGGTAGACGTGCCAGAGATGTTCCCCAAGGTCGTGGCCTATAGGATAGCCAACGCGATGGCCAAGGGCATAAGGTTCCGTAGGGCGGCCTTTATAGCGATTAGACAAGTCGCCGAGGCCGGCGCCAGGGGGTTCGAGCTGGTCATAAGCGGCAAGCTATCCACGGAGAGGGCCAAGTTCGAGAAGTACAAGGTGGGCAAGGTCTACAAGACGGGCTTCGACTCGACGAGAACCGTGAGGAGGGGCGTCGTCCACGTCTTGTTGAAGCCGGGCATATACGGCATAAGGGCCGCTATAGCGCCCGCAAGCGCCAGGTTTGCAGACGACTTCAAGCTGAAGCCTCCGGTCAGACAGGAGGCACAGGCCCAGTAATGTTTTAAAACAGGCTGCATGTCGGCGATATGTCCTCGGCTCCCAAGAAATTGAACGCCAAAACCCTGAGGCAGATGGGCAGAGAGGACAGGCTGAAGTTGCTCGATCAGCTTAGGGCTGAATACGTCAAGTTGCAGACCCAGCGCGCCAGAGGCATCGTGGAGAATTCAGGCAGGATCAGGTTCGTGAGAAGGGCCATAGCGCGGATTTTGACCATAGAGCGCGAGGAGTCTAGGTGAGTTGCTGGGACCTCCTCGGCCGGAGGGTCAAGGCGATAAACTGCGGCCACGAGACCGAGGGCCTGGTCGTGGGGGAGAGCAGAGAGGCTCTGTATATACTCAGGGGCGCTGAGGTGGCGCTTGTGCCCAAGAGACTATGCGACTTCGTGGATCTCGACAGGGCGGTGTTGATAAGAGGCATATACTTGGTGGGCTATAGAGATGTGCGGCTGTTGAGCGAAAAGTGCCTACCTCCTGGCGAGAAGAGAGAGGGCGGATAGCTCGGCCTCGAAATCGCCGGGCGCGGAAATTATCACGGCGTTGACATACCGTTCCAACAGCTCCATGTATTTAGCCAACGACTTGAGCTCCACCGAGGGCTGTCCAAGCCTCTCCACAAGCTCAGCGTTCCTCTCTGTCCTCAATATGACGTAGGGATATGCCTCGACCGTCGCCAGGTTCTCCAGGGACCTCGGGTCGTCGAGGTTCAGAACCAGATAGAAGTCCGCCCCTATCTTCAGCCTCTCGGCGTAGTTCCTCCGCATGCTCAACAGAACGCCGACCTTGAGCCCGTACTCCCTAGCTATGGGCACAGCCTCCTCGGTGGCCAGATGGCCGACCGGCCGGCCGACCGACGGCGGATCCCCTGACAGCGGGACTACGTAGTCCAGCCCTAGGAGTCTGGCCGCTCCCAGCAGGGAGCGATACGCGAGCATGTTCAGGTCGCTTAGGCGTATGTGGACGATAGGCGTCAAGCCGGCCTCCTTGGCCAGATACGCCACGGCGATCGCGTGGGCACTCGGCCTCCCGCCTGGGGAATCGGGCACATCCACCATGTCGGTGTAGTCGGATACGGCCTTAGCCCGGCTAACCACCGCGCGTCTGGACGTGGAGGGGGGTAGTTCGGCTATTATCCTCATTAGGGCAGGACCAACGGCATGAAGAGGCGCCCCCTCCCCTCGTAGAACTTGCTCAGAGTCTCGTAGAAAGTCAGACGGAGCGATTGGACCAGCGACATGAAGCCCTCGCCGACCGCTATGAGTACGTTGAATATAACGGCTATGGCGATGGCGCCGGCCATGTTGCCCGACTCGGCCACGGCCAGGGCCCACCCCATGGACAGCTTCGTGAATATGCCGTGCATCAATATCAATATCATAAGGCGGGCGAAGCTCGGCACGTTGGCAAGGCCGCCGAAGATGCCCTCCACCAAACCCACGGCCATCTCCAGCCCTATCGGCGGCTTTTCCTCGTATCCTCTATATTTGGCCGTGAGGGCCGCGGCGCCTGCCACGAGCAGCGCTATCGCGGCTACTAGGATATAGATCCAGGGGAGGTCTAGGACGTCGGCCATCAGCGGAGGCATGGGCAGGATAGGCTTGAGGAGTCCGAGCACTATCATGCCTGCCGATATGTAGATCAACAATATGGGAATGCCTATACCCAAGGCCATATCGCCCTCGCCCTCCAGGAGGAAGTTGGCTATCTTGAGCGAGAAGGAGCCGGCCATTATTATATAGCCGAAGAGCAGAGCCGCCAGAAGATCGGCGAATATGCCCTCGGTCTCCACGGCCGTCCCCATCTGCGGACCCACCACTGGCTGAAACATGTGGATCGCCCCATCCCAGCCCAGCCCGAAGTAGGACAGAGGGAAGCCGAAAAACTCGCCGTAGACAACTCCGCCGAAGAACATGGAGAACGCGCCGGTCACCATCCAGATGACCCCCCAGTCCTTGTACCTCCCGCCGAAAAGGCTCTTGTAGAGCCACAGGCCGAATAGAAATAACAATAGGCCGTGGCCCAAGTCGCCGAACATCCAGCCGAAGAATATGGGAAACAATGCGGCGACCAACGCAGACGGGCTTATCTCGGAGGCGCTAGGCACCCCGTACATATAGGCTATCTTGTCCACAATCTGCCTGACCGGAGTCGGGAACCTCTCCAGAGTGGGCCTCCTCTTCGCCGGCACGTCTTGGAAGTACTTATACCGTATATTCCTAATGATATCGAGCTTGACTGACAGCGACCTGACGAGCTCGGCGAGAGCCTCGTCCACGACGCCCACATCGCGCTCCCTGGCGTAGAAAATAACCGTGCCGACATCCCTATGGGCGCGCCAGTCCTCATCGCCGTATGTGGAGTATTCCCTATAGACCTCCTCGAGGCTTTTCAACTCGCCCTCCCTATTTCTTAACGACCGCTCCACGGAGTTAAGAGTCTCCTCTACAACCTTCAAGGAGGAAGCCACGTCATCTAGGTATTGCCTAGGGATCTTTATGCCCCTTAGCCCATCTCTAGCCAAATATGCCTCCTTATTACCCAACATTACTTTAGTAGCTCCACCGGGTTCCTCCATCTCTACATAGAGAGCTAATCCATCGGGCAGCTTCACGCTATTTGCGCCGGATGCCTTAAGCCCAACTAGGGCCTCCCTTATGGCCGACAAGTCGTGGAGCTCGGACTTCAGCCGCTCGATCTCGGCCGATAGCGATGTGAACAGATGCCCCGTCTCCTCGCCCTCGGACAACGCCGATTTGTTGAATGTGTCGAGTACAATCGATAGCGTATATCTTAATGTGTAAACGAAATCTATAGAGTTTTTATATTTATTAATTTTATCTTTCAATTCGTTGTATAATTTATCCATTCTGTCTTTTAAGGAAGCGGGATCCTCGAGGATCTCCAAGTCCTCCGGCCGGAGCACCTCGAGCCCAAGCTTAGATAGAGCCGATAGAAGAAGTCTGCTCTTATCCCTATCCACAGATATAACAGCAGCGTCGCCAACCGAGATAAACGCCGCGCCCAGATCTCTAGACAGATTGATCAGCTCCTGGGCATATTTGCCAGGTATAACTATGAAGCTGTCAATAGCTTCGGTCTTAGGGAACCGGCGGCCTCTCAACTGATCCAACGCGGTAGACAGCTGGAGTTTCCGCCTCAAGTCTTGCAGCTCTTGGGCGTAGTTCTTAACCTCGTCGAATATAGGCATGAGGTCGTTCAACGCTTTATCTAGCAAGCGGGAGATAGGTTCCCTTGGTAAAGCGACTATATTCGGCCTATAGTATTGAGATAATAGAGATAGGATTTCGTCGAGCTTCTTGACGTCACGTTGTATTTCTGGATCTCTAGGCCTCGCCAGCCTCTGAGGCCTTTCTTCGAACATGGCAACGCCGGTCTTTCCTATGTAGAAGATTAAATCGGGCAGAACGTCGACCGGCGCGGCTATCCTGAATTCCACTACGCGCTCAAGAGGCACTAGCGAGGAGAAATCTCGGTTATTAAATACTGACCTCACAGCTGGATCGAAGGGCGATATGTACGGACTGATAAATTATATTTCACATTATAATATTATGTTTTTATTTTAATATAAAATCAAAAAATAATATTATATAACACTTAAATAAATCTAAGAATTCGAAAATATGGAAAGCCGAAAATAATCATGAATAACAAAATTTTAAATAATCTTAGAGACGCTGGGCCTATGTCGATTATACCGATCATAGGGCTATCTGTCGGCGCCCTCGGTCTGCTATACGCTATTTACCTAGCTAGATGGGTTCTGAGGCAGAACCCAGGTACGGAAAAGATGGTGTTCATAAGCAACGCCATAGCGACGGGCGCCCGTGCCTATCTATTCAGACAATATAGGACTTTATCAATACTTTTAATTATATTGGCCGTAGTTATATATTTAGCTGTGGATATGACCAAAGGGTTGCCGGGGCTCACCGCTATCGGCTTCGTGGTTGGCGCCTTGGGATCCATGCTGGCGGGCTACCTCGGCATGTACGTAACCACAAGATCCGCCTCGCGGGTGGCGCAGGCGGCGGCGGACGGCGGAATGGGCAAGGCCTTGTTGGTGTCCTGGCGCGCCGGGGCCGTCATGGGCCTCTCGCTTGCAAGCGTCGCCCTGCTGTTGATCTCCGGATTTTACCTGATATTCAGGTCAGTTACGCCGGGGGAGTGGGCCACTCCGCTGGTGGCCCTCGGCTTCGGCGCAAGCTTGGTTACGCTCTTCATGAGGGTCGGCGGGGGCATATATACGAAGGCGGCCGACCTCGGGGCAGACCTAGTGGGCAAGATCGAGGCGGGGATACCCGAGGACGACCCGAGGAACCCGGGTGTGATAGCCGATAACGTGGGCGACAACGTGGGGGACGTCGCCGGCATGGCGGCCGACGTGTACGAATCTTACATAGTCACCGTGACCGCCGCCATATTCCTGGCCGACATATTGGGCCTATCGTCGGCCTATATCGAGGGAGTTATACTTATTGCGTCGTTGGCGCTTATTGCGACCTTCGTCGGCGTGAACTTGTTGAGGACGAAGAATGTAAAGAATCCAATGAGCTCCATCAGTTTCGCCATATACGCCACAATAGCGCTGTCGATTATTCTGTTCTTCGCCGGCGTCTTCGCGTTGGGGCTAGGCGTCGTGGAGTCTATCGCCATGGCCTTGTCGGCGGCTCTGGGCGCCATCGTGGCGCCGCTCGTGGTTAAAATAACCGATTACTACACCTCCTATAACTACAGACCCGTAAAGGAAATAGCGGAACAGACCAAGATAAGCCCGGCCACCGTAATAGTGACAGGATACGGCATCGGTCTGACAAGCGCCGTGCCCACATTGCTCGTGATAGTGGCCGTCTTGGGGATTTCCTACGCCATAGGCTTCTCCGCGTTTCATGTAACCGGCTTCGGGAGCTATGGCCCGTATCTGGCTGGAATATTCGGCACGGCTCTGGCCTCCGTCGGCCTATTGGCCATAGCGGGAATAATAATAACTGCGGATTCCTACGGCCCCGTCAGCGACAACGCCAACGGCGTAGTCGAGATGGCCGGCCTCCCCGAAAGCGTCAGAAATATTACCGATGTATTCGATTCCATAGGCAATACCACCAAGGCCACGACTAAGGGCTATGCGGTAACCAGCGCCGCGCTTGCCGCCCTCGTGCTGTTCATAGCGCTTATGTTTGAAATTATGAAGTCCATGGCGCAAATACTGAATCAACAACTTGTTTCTTTATTGACAGGATCTGCTTCTAATACATCTATTATAACTCAGATATCTATTATAAATCCTAATGTACTAGTTGGTGCATTTATAGGCGTAATGATCGTCTACTTCTTCACCAGCAGGACCTTGACGGCGGTCGGGAGGACTGCTATGGAGATAGCGGAGGAGATAAGGAGGCAGTTCCGGGAGAAGCCCGGAATCCTCGAGTGGAAGGAGCAGCCCGACTACGCTAGAGTAGTCGATATAGCGACTAGGAGGGCCCTCAGAGAGTTTCTATTGCCCGGCTTGGTGGTGATAGTGGTGCCTCTGGCGACCGGCTTCATACTCGGCTGGCAGGCGCTGGCCGGCCTGATCCTGGGCGCTTTGGTCTCCGGAGTCCCTCGGGCCTTGCTGATGGCTAATTCAGGCGCCGCTTGGGACAATGCCAAGAAGTATATCGAGCTACAGGGTTTGAAGAAAACCGAGCAACACAAGGCGGCCGTCGTCGGCGATACTGTAGGCGATCCGTTTAAGGACACATCCGGCCCGTCTTTAAACCCGCTGATAAAGGTATTAAACACGCTGTCCGTGGTGTTCGCATTTGCTATAGTATCTGCCAATGTATATATGGCAATTGCCCTGACTGGTCTGCTTCCGTTTTAAATGATCATTTAGGGAAAAACTAAAAAATCCTTTTATCTTTTGCTCCAGTGTAGATGTATCCCCCTGAGAGCGAGGAGGGGAACAGGGAGTATAAGTTGATGGTTAGAGATGTAGATCTCGAGCGTCTTGCGGGTCAGATGAAACGCCGGCTGGTGGAGGGCGGTGGCGAGGCGTTCTATCTAATAGGTGTATCCGACGACGGCAAGCCGCTCGGCCTGAGCGACGGAGACCTCAGGGAGGCGCTCTCGGTCGTAGAGAGGGCGGCGGAGAGGATAGGGGCAGTGGCGTATTTGGTGGGGCTGAGGGAGGGCTTGAGGGGGAAGGTGGCCGAGGTATTGATAAGGAACAGGGCGGGCGAGGACAACCCGCCTCCGGTCGTCCACGTGGTGGCTATGGGCAACGTGGATGCCGGCAAGTCGACGCTTATAGGCGTGTTGATCACCGGGCGTCTGGACGATGGGAGGGGAAGCGCGAGGGTCTACGCGGCCCGCTTTAAGCACGAGGTGCTCACGGGCCGCACGTCGGCTATATCCACGAGGCTTATGGGCTTCAAGGGCTACAAAGTAGTCAACGCGGATCTGCCCGACCCGCTGGACGAGGCGTCGGTCTATCTAAACTCCGATAAAGCCATTTTGTTTATAGATATAGGAGGCCACGAGGGCTACCTCAGAACCTCTCTGAGGGGCATCTTGGGAAACGCGCCGGACTACGGGATGCTGGTTGTCGCCGCCAACTCCGGCGTCCAGAGGATGACGAAGGAGCATCTGGCCGTGGCCGTGGCCATGAACCTACCGGTCTTTGTGGTGGTGACTAGAGTGGACATAACGCCCAAAGCCGTCCTAGAGAAGACACTCGAAGATGTGGCGGGCGTGCTGAAGATGCCAGGCGTCAGCAAGGTCCCGTACGTGGCCAAGAACGACGAGGATGCGGTTATCGCCGCAAAGATCATGCCCACGGGGCGCGTCGCGCCTATATTCCTTGTCTCCAACGTGACGGGCGAGGGGCTGGACAGGCTAAGGCGTTTTCTGTCCCTACTGCCCAAGAGACTTCACTGGAGGGGCTCGGGCCCTCCGACCCTCTATATTTCCGAGATATATAAGGTTCGGGGAGTGGGCACGGTGGTGGGGGGTTTGCTCGAAGGCGGCCGGCTGATCTCAGGCCAAAAAGTCCTCGTGGGTCCTACGGACGACGGCGGCTGGAGGCCCGTCAGGATAAAATCGATACAGGTGAACAGGATCTCCGTGGCCTCGGCGAGCCCTGGACAGTACATAACCGTAGCGATAGAGGGCTTTGAGGACGTACGTAAGGGCATGGCCCTCACGTCGGAGCCTCTGAAGTCGGCTGTCAGGCTAGGAGCCGACGTGATAGTCTTGAGACATCCGACGGTGATAAGGCCCGGCTTCACGGGCGTGCTGCATCTAAGGTCGATAAGGTCGCCCGCCACGATAACGTGGATAGATAAAGGCGCGTTGATGATGGGTGACGTGGGCAAGATAGAGCTGAGGCTGTCGCGGCCCTGGGCTGTGCCCAACGGCGAGAGGTTCATATTCAGGAACGGCCCGACGAGGGTGCTGGGCCGTGTGATCCATATATATTAATAGAAGTGTCCGTTACCGCCAGTGCTAATACCTCCGCCTTTGTGTAAAGTGGTTAGATGCGACGACCTGGAGCGGCTGACCTTGGACGAGGCCCTCAGGGAGCTCCAGAAGACGGACGAGGTGGAGGCGCTGAGGCCCAACATCTACGCCGTGAGGTACGACTTCGGGAGAATTACGCCATCTATGATAAATGACTATGAGTATTGCCCCCGTCTACTCTGGGTACAGGCGAGGCTCGGGAGGAAGTTCCTTACGCGCAGATCGCTGGTGGCCCTCATAAGGGGCCGTCTGCTCCATGAAAGATACGAGAGGATGCTCTCGGCCGCGGAGGACGTCTTGGCCGAATACAAGATCGAGCTGGGCGATATGGTCGGTGTCGTGGATCTCGTGTTTAGGCGTAACGAGAAGATGATACCCGTCGAGATAAAGAGCGGCGTAACGACAAGGGAGTCCCACGTGAAGCAACTACAGATATACATAGAGCTGTTAAAGGCGGATTTCGGATATCTTGTCTATAGGAACAAGGTGGAGAGGATAGAGCGCAATCCAGAAGCCGCCAGGGTGCTCGACGAAATAAGGAATGTCTTGAAAAGCTCCGAGCCGCCGCCCGTTGACAGAGGGCGTTGCAGAGGTTGTCCATTTAGATCAATATGTGATATATATTCTAAATAGTACTATAGATATGCAAATAGAGTAAAATGATTAATATGATAAGTAGATAGGGTATTTTAGATAGATATAAGAATAAAGAAATCTATAAAAAGGGCGGAGCCGCCACGATCCATGTCGGCGTATTACATAGAGTATCTGAATATGCCGCCGTTCACGCCATATGTGGTCTATGGCCTAGCTATCCTCTCTGTTGCTTCGCTCCTCTATTTTACCGATAGGCTTCTACGCGAGCTTGGTGGCATTAAAATACTTATTAATTATATATTTAAAAAGAAATCATATAGATTTATTTATGAATTTATAATACATAGCAGATTTTTTATTGAAGAAACTCTGGGCGGCGTAGCCCACTATCTATTGATGATAGGGCTGGGGATCTCGCTGGTGGCGACCATAATAGTCGCTGTGACTCACTATGCGGATATAACATACGGCGGTCCCGTGTTCTTGGCATTTAGGTTTTTGCTGGACATAGCCGCAGTACTTTTGCTCATAGGCCCCCTACTGGCTATATATAGAATTACTAAATATAAAACAAGATATAATAATTATAAAGAATATATAGCAATATTAATAGGATTCATAATTATAAGTTTAACAGGAATGATACTACAGAGATATAGAGTCGAGTATTATTTCGGCGGCCCCACCCCTTGGTCTCCTCTATCCTATCTGCTCCCGACACCCTCACGTGAATTATATATATATTCATATTTTATACATATAACAATTGTATTTTTATTAATTGCGATAATACCATTAACTATATTGAGGCATATGGAGTTATCATTTATAAATTATGTAGAAATAGATAGAGGATACGGCGAGCTCACCACTCCGTTTGACCTAGAGAAGATAGTTGAAAGCGGTCAGACCGAAGTAAAAATCGGCGTGAAGTCGAAAGCAGATTTGGATCCACTTCACAGAGTTATGGCCGATGCTTGTACGAGATGCAATAGATGCGAAGATGTATGTCCCGCCACTAAGGCAGGCCGCCCGCTCAGCCCGCGCGCCCTTATAAACAAGATATCTGAGGCCAAGGCCGATAAATCGCTCTTTGAGCTGGGGCTTCAGGAGGATGAAGTATGGGCGTGCACGACATGTGGCGCATGTATGGCGTCTTGTCCTGTTTATATAAGACATGTTGATTATATTATAGATATTAGAAGAAGTCTTGTTTTCGAATCCAAGTTGGACCAGAAGAAATCTGATTTATTAATGTCTTTGAGCCAGTATGGCAATACCCAGATGCAAAGTAACTATGGGAGGCACGACTGGCTGAGGGAATTGGGCGTTAAGACAGTCGGCGAGAATCCCAACTTCGAGTATCTGCTGTGGGTTGGCTGCATGGGTAGTTTCGACAATAGAGCTAGACAAATCATAAAGGCATTTGTGGGCGTACTTAGGGAGGCAAGCCTTCTAGACAAGATAGCGGTGCTCGGCGATGAGGAGACTTGTTGTGGCGACCCCGCCAGAAGGTTGGGCGAAGAGAGCAGATTCCAAGAGATCGTTCTTAATAATAAGAATTTATTTAATAAATACAATGTAAAAAATATAATTACTATATGTCCGCATGGATATAATACATTTAAGAATGAATATAGGCGCTTCGGAGTGCAGCTCAACGTCTATCACCACGTAGAGTTTCTAAGCCAGCTAGTGGAGGCGGGGAAGATAAAGATAAACGGCGGCGTTGGTACTTATGCCATACACGATCCCTGTTATCTTGCCAGGCAGAACAAGGTCGTGGAGCCTCAGCGGAAGATCGTCGTAAGGCTCGGCGAGCTGAGGGAGGCCAAGCTACACGGCGAGAGAACCTTCTGTTGCGGGGCGGGCGGCGCCAATTATTGGTATGATGTCAAGGAGGAGAGGCGTATAAGCCACATAAGGCTTGAGCAGTTGATAGAGACGGGGGCATCGACGATAGTTACGCTTTGTCCATTCTGCAACGCCATGTTGTCTGACGCCGCGAGGAACAGGGAGGCTAGGGTCTCAATAAAGGACCTTGCCGAGATAATCTACGAGAACTTAGTCGGTCGCTCTAGCTGACTCTCCCCTCAACCCTAAAGCAAGGCCTTTGCTGCTCTAAATAAATAGGGGCATATTTCCTACATGATTTTCCTGGTGCTATTGGCCATAGGCGCTGTGACGGCAACTTGGCACCTAGTAACTACCTTCCTGTCGTCGGAGGGCCAGGCCAACGGCGTATATGACGATGACGATGATGGAGTCTACGTCGTGATGCCGTCTTGTAGAGATGAGAATCTGTTCGAGACGCTTCCTAAGTGGCTA
>Ga0081534_100363_pt1 | contig 15077 bp, 26 predicted proteins | sample MonGeyMetagenome_FD_71019 | JGI IMG/M metagenome (GOLD analysis project Ga0081534, IMG submission 71019) | Hypoxic/sulfidic aquatic microbial communities from Monarch Geyser, Yellowstone National Park, USA - MG (SPAdes) v1 (version 2) | ecosystem: Environmental > Aquatic > Thermal springs > Hot...
CGTAAAACTGAGGATTCTTAATAAAGAGTATGAGGCTTTAATGCCACCGCTAGATGACATGCAGAAGAACACTATAGACGTTAACGGTTTATCGGTGCTGATGTCACAGTTTATGTCAGCGATAATTTCAAATTCGGGTAATACAAGTGGGGCAACTCCGGCTGAAATGGTTCTAACTACTCAGTCGGGCACCGTTACCCTCACCTATACCGGTAGTGTTAATGTCAACGCTCAAGGTGTCTCAGTATATTGGCAAATCTTCGAGGATAACGGTAATTTCACAATTCAGTATTATTTTGTTGGATATGATACTACTGATAATTCATACACTACGTCACAAATAGAGTTATATGCGTCAGCCTATGCGAATTGGGTATATATTAAAAATTTTTTTACTAATACAGTACGTATCGCTTATACGAATGCATCTTTTACAAAAACTTCTGATTCTTATTTATTTATTGTATGGTTAATCCAGTTCCAGAATGTACCTCCATATGCAATACTTTTTATTCCCACTTTTCAGAATAATACAGGTATAGCTGAAGCTACTCTTCCGAGTGCTCCAGCGTATGGTATACAATATAAGGTATATCTTAACAATAATAATTGCACTTTTCAATGTGGTGGTAATTGTCCTTCGGGAGGTCTATCCGGGTTTGTGACGTATGTCCAGGGTAACAGTGTAATAATGGAGTTCCCGGTCATGGTCGGGTTAGGTGGAGGAGTGTCAACTGCAGAAATGTTAATCTGTAGTACTGTAGCATATGTGTATGCTTATGTATCAAATAATCCTGTTGCATTTACCATTTCAACCCAGTTCAACACTACTCTATCGCCTCCTGTGTCCGGCGGTACTTTTTACCTGGCACTCGCGACAATAACTTTAATATTCCAGACGTCGTGACCGCGGTATGGTAAACCTCAACGACCTGTTTTTTATTGCATATAACGCGTTACTCAACCACGTCCTCTCACTTAGCACCACGGCTACTATAAACGGCATACCTATCAACCTGACACCGTCGTACAGCAACGGGACGCTGACGTTGCAGGGGTCGATCACGATACAGTCGCAAGAAAACTCGCTACTCATGGAAGTTTACTTCGGTGAATACCTCATAGACTCGCTCACTGCACAAGTCCAGGTAAGCCCGGGGACTTATACCGTAGTTTACGTCTTGACCATCGACGACGGCACCGGCATTATAAATAACGCCGTAGGTTATACCGTGGCAAACGAACTCAGCAGTGTGTCCGTATCCACAAACGCTTCGTCATACCTTATTACGCTGACCCAGGACATGCTTACGTTTTACCTTGAATACTCGTCCTATCCGTCTACCGTGTCGATTACCGTCACGTTCTCGTTGTCCAGCGGTAGCTCCGTAAAGGGGAGCTACAGCAACACGCCACCTTCGCTCCCCCAAAACGTCGAAATCTACTACATAATTATACCCGTGACGTTCTATTAAAACTAGATGCAGTATTTTTTATCGTCTATGTAGTGGCACACGCCCGGGAGCCAGAACGTGACACTCCCTAATTTACGGTGGATGTACAGGTCGACGGGTTCAAATATGTACAGGTTGTTTTGGAGGTATTCGTCAAGTGCACTTTTGAGTAACGGTCTGTAGCTCTGTGGTAGGTAAAAGTTTGTAGACCAATAAAATACGAATATATATTCGAACGGCTTAGCCTTAGCCGGTATGGGGAAGACCGCGGGTCTGTCCAGCCCGTCCAGCTTCCTTACGTCCTTTGCGAGCACGTCGCTGTCCACGAAGATTATGTTGTCGTCTATCGTTTTCACTATTTCCCTTATCATCATAGCTATCCTTATCCTCCTGTTATACATCTCGTTAGGGGGGTCGTATTTCACCCCCGTGTTGAGGAAGTGGTATTGGACATAGCTCGGAGCGTAGTAGAGCTCGCCTTCGATATACGACCTGTCCACGAACACGTCCGTAATACCGTTCGTCTCTATGACCTCCTTTAGGTATTTCGCCTTTCCGAGGAATGTTACGACCCTCGTCAACTTTCAACCGCCGTTGCTTTTTTTACAAATGGGGCTGTCCTTAAGGTCGCGGTTCGTTATACAAATCGCGATAATGAGCTGGTTTAACTTATCGTTTATGTCATCAATCTTTTTCGCTACGTCGGTCTTCTCCAACGCCTTCTCGAACCTCTCGCTCATCATGAACTCGAGGATCTTGTCGTCTATGACCTTGTACAGTTCCTCCTTCTGGTACTGTTTAAGGACGACGGTAGTCCTGATATAGAGCAACACTACGGAGACGACGGTAGCTAAATCCACCGCATAGGACACGACGTCACTCATCCTCTCACCTCGTAGGTCGAACATTCCTCCGTCATCTTCGTGAGCAGTTTGCTGACGGTCTCGCTGTTGTAGTTAGCTATCATGCGGATGATGCGGGAGTACGCGACCTCCACGTCGTACTCGGAGACCCGTTCGCACGGGACTTCGTCGTAAACCGTATAGCGTCTGCAGTACTCGCTCTCCAGCCCCAACTCCCTCATTACCCTGCAGTAGTTGATGCTCCACCTCAATATCCTCCTGAGCGACCTTTTAAGCAGTACCCCCGTGTCGTAGCCGTACCACGATGCCGACAGCCTCCTGGCATACACCATAGCGACACCCGCCCTCCTGAACAGTTTGCCGGTGGGGTTCTGGCTCGTGAAGTCCATGAGCTTTGCGTAGTCCACACCGAGGGAATATATTAGGCAGAGGTCTTTTCTACACGGTCTCGTAACAGCTCACCCCTGTGATCCAACAAATAGTCTAAAAGTATATATTGGTACGCCTTTCGGCGTAGTGTGACAGATATTGCAGGTGAGTAATAATTTGTAGATCTCGGGTCTGTTCTCATATCTCTTCAGGATATCTTGGTAGTTAAAGCATATAAAGCCTGACTTAATCGTGTTTTCAAAAAAGTCGATTAACTCTTTCTCCTCGGGGTAGTGAGATTTAATGTATTGGTACACGCGAATGAATTGGAGGATAGAAAAAACGGACGTCATTATGTGAACACGTTGCTTATTGTGTTCAAGGGGGTGTTGAGGTCTTCTATTGAAGTTTGCTCGAGGTTCTTCATTAACTCATCGTCTACCTTTATCACCATTGTCGGCAAGAACAATAACGCGTGACCCCTGTGGGGCACCATGAACATCCCTACCTCATATACGTCCTCGGTTATCCGGACGTAGCTGTTTATCAAAGCCGGTGAGACGAAAACCTCTTTATTAAACCCGGGCAGGACGACCTTCGCAGACCAAACGAAGATCATAGCCTTATCGCCACACAGTTCTCGTTCCTCTCCACGAGGAACCTGACGTCAATTATGTTAAGGAGGTTTACCTTCGTCCCTTCCTCACCTACGGTGACCACGGCGATTTTGTCGTACCACTTAAACACTACGGTGCCCTCGCTGACCACGTATATGTCGTCCTTGGTAAAGCCCGTCCCGGCGATATAACACGGCCTGCAGTCGATGACGAGGTTGCCGGCTTTTACTAAGCCCTCCCTCATCATGACGGTCTCACCTCGTTACCCTGTGATAATACCTCATTGTATACCTTTGACGTTTCGGAATTTAGTAAGACCCTCACGGGCTCAACAGGTATAAGTAACTTTAACTCGCTCGTCACAATATATATGTCCCTACCCATCCTCACCATCATGAGTTCGGGGCTGTTTATAGTATAGGTCTCGGTGTCTAAACTCCCGCCGTTAACTATCCCGCACGACAGGTAGTATGTCTCCTCGCCGAAGTTTACGAAGACGCCCCTGAGGTACGGCATGTCTACTCCCCACCCCAAATTTCCTCGCTATACCCGGGCGAATATTCTGGGAACAACCTCCTAAACAGCTCTTCCCTTGATGAGACCCTGGTAGTTTTCGCGATACCAGTCCTCACGATCGTCAATATATACCTGTGATTTCTGCAGTCGAACTTTATATACGTGGCTTCCTCGCTGGCATAATGTCTGTGTATTTCTAATGTAGGGTGGAAAGTCACACCTTCGGGTAGTCGTGCACACAGGTCTTCTAAATCGTCCAGGATTGCGGATAAATCCTCTGCACTAAGCATATTTTTATATTGTGAATGCTAAGTAATAAATGTTGATGTCCCATGATTATGTGGGGTAAGTTGATTGATTGTCTGATTGATGCCGATGTGAATTACTTAAACGGCGAACTCTTCAACAGCCAGTTCAGAGTGAAGGGTAAGTTCCTAGCGTTCGGCAACCTTTACACTTTAGAGAAGACGACACCGGGGGGAGAGACAATACAGGTGTGTGTACCGATAGACGCCACGTTTATAGCGTATTACCAGGGCATGGTAGCAATAATGAGTTTCTACTTCAGGGACAGAGACCTGTATGCCAACGTCTCGTTGACAGACCCGGACACGATAAAGGACTTCATCACGATGAGTACATATTACAGGAAGTACGGCGTGAGCATACCTAACGTCCTCGATAAAATAATGTACCGTAAGGTACCTACGTGACTAACGTATTGCACACCTCATACGCTTTTTCTTCTTCTACCAGTTTTTTGTTATACCACTTCGCCACCAAGGTCTTCATCGTCCTCACGGGCGGTGCATCACCATCCTTCACCACTATAGCCCCCACCCCCTTCAACTTCTCGACGTCTATAACGTCTCCGTAATAACAGTCGAACTGCCCACCTCCCTCACTTACCGCTACCAGTTCGTAGTAGTGCATAAACCTCCAAAAATTATCAAGCCCCAAGTCCTTTATCTCCAACACCTTTAAACCTTTGTATACTCCCGTCTTTTTCACCTGTTCGAACTCCTGTTCGCTTAAGACCCCATCATCGTTGAATATCTTCACCGGCACCACTTTAACCTTAAAGACGTACTTCTTCAAAAGTCGACCACCTCCTTCAGCTTCCGGTATATCCAGTTATAATCTATCACCCTCCTGTCCCTAAGTTTCGGTATGTTGAAGGTCGGGTCGTCAAGAGCCTTCCTCAATATCTCATAAAACTCGTCCTCGTCCCATATTTGCAGGAGGAAGTGCTTGTCCATGACCGAGTGCCTCGCTACTCTGTACTCCATTACCGGTGCGAAGCGGGCTTCGACGAACTCGTTTGTCGCCCTTATGTCCCCCATAACGAGCTGTTGTCCGTACAGGGCGGACTCTATAGCCGGCAGTCCTATGCCTTCATCGTAACTGCTGAATATCAGAATGCGGTACTGCAACATCTGCTTGAGGTGGTCGTAATACTTCATAGAACCCGCGGGCTTTACCTTAATTTCGATGTTCCTGAAGCCCAGGAAATATTGTATGATGTTCCCCGGTATGCTGGCTAGCATGGTGACCTTGCGGTCTAGCTCGCCGTCGAGCTTGTGGAGCACATCACTCAGCTTTTCGTGACCCTTCCTCTCCGGTTGCGTGAGGTTCACGTATAACTCATATTTACGCTTAGTCCCCTTCAGCTCCGGGTAATATGCCATAGGTTTCGGTATTACCTCAGTCACGTTCTTCATTTCGCATACCTCCAGTATTTCTCTATTATACTTTGATGAGGGTATATACACCCAGTCCTGTTCCAGCCCTGTGCAGTCGATGAGGGGCGTATCGATCATTACATATACCTCGTGACCCTTCAGCTTGTGCATCGGCATCACGTGGGGGTCTCCGTAGGCTATCACTTTCTTCGTGAACGAGAAGGCGTACTCCAGGCGTTGGAACAGGAAGTCATCAGGGTATTTCTTGACGAAAAAAGTCAGGTGGTCTAACCAAGGTGGGTGACCGACCGTGACTACGGATATCATTTTCTCATGTGCCTCCTGATAACTTCTAAGATGCTGTAGGGTAATAAATGCCTCGCTACGACGCCCTGGAACACGGCTTCGGCGTCCCTACCGTAGAGACCGTATAAAAACCCCATGACAAAAACGTAAAGCTGGTTCCACATCATAAGCACGACCCTCTCGTCTATCTTCTCCTTGAGCTTGTCGAGGATCTTGAGCTTGTCGTTCATGAAGTCCACGAGGGACTTCATTACGCTCTGCAGGGCGTCCATGGGTATACTGCGGTAGTACTCCCTTTCCCTTTTTACGTTGAAGTAGTGCGTGAGTGCTACAATAAAAAGCGTGTCGATCCTCGAATTACTATAGACGTAGATAAGCCCGTATTCGAAGTCCTTTTGAGTGCCCGTCTCTGCAATGTCGACATCGTCCATCAAGTTAATCACCCAGATACCGGTCGCTACGGCGTAAAGCATGGGGTCGGTAAAATACTTAAGCCGTACGTTCAGCCAATACGCGTTCATAGCTACATAGTCGAACCGTGACAATCTTGATGAAGGGAACGACAACTTCTCCTCCATGTTTTATCACAGTTTATAATAAATAAAAAGGTAAATATATGTTTGACCTAAAGTGGCGAAGAAGAGGAGGTCTGTACACGACCCTACACTCTCAGTAATCCACTACCAAGAGCAGTTAGAAAAGATGGCTAAGGCATACGAACAATCTGCGTCCAGGAGGAACCAGAGAGCCGTAAACGGTTTTGCCATATTAAAGCAAGTACAACAGACCGTTTCAGATTACCTCAACGAAGTAAGCGAGGCGATGAAAAAGCCTATCGTAGCACAATTAAGAGTGGAGTTCCTAGGTATAGCTATGGCATTCCTGAAGGCGAGCAATGAGGGTCTTAACTCATATGCGTTAACCGGTAGGATGGCACAGATAGCCACACTCAAAGCAACTGATATTATACATACTACAACACTCACTTGTGCTGAAGTGGGCGAGATCATCAACGGTATGTTAAAGAAGCTCAGCGGTGTTACCGCAGACCCACTCACGTTCACGGAAGATGATGGAATATGTAAAGCTACTGTAGCAAACCCATTAACTAAGTTATCAGTAGCTTCAGCCAGCACCGGCTACACCGTCTCCTTAACCGATATACTTAAAGCCAAGACACCGGAAGAAGTATTAATAGGTAAGCAATAAAGGTGAGACGGGATGCCTCACAGGAGAACCGGGTGGACTTCACAAGAGATGGCTCAAAACTACGTAGATAAAGCAGAAACGATGAACACCGCATACGCCACAGCCACCAAGGCGATGGCAGTACAAGTACAAAACTTAGCTACAATGTTAAGTACCGTGAGTGATGTCTATACAGCTTGGGCTAACGAAAAGGGTGTAGTTGGGAACATGAGGGTAATCTACAGGAACTTCCTCCTGGAGGTACTAAGAGCAATCGATGAGGCACAAGGAGGGCAGGCACTAGAAATAAGGATAAAGGCGTTAAAAGCAAAATATGAGACCGCGATGTTAAAACCAGACTGGCTTGACGAGCTCGTAGAATTAGCGAAGAACTTAAAGAGAGTAACGTCTAATTACATATTACCGTATAAGCTCGCACAAAAAACTCCCGGGACTACTTAAGAAAAAATTTTTTTTAAAATATACTCCTTCACGGGTATTTTCTCCGCGTCGGCTTTTGCCTTTATTAGGTCGAACGTCCCGCGGTCTATAACTATCGTCGCAAGCCTGGTGCTTAACGCGACCCCGTCTTCCACCACCTTCGTGCCCAATATGACGTCCCTCGCGAACGCGGAAATACTGTTGTAGCCGAACCTTGTCGCCATCTCCTGCATTACCATTTTATGATAAGGGGAGAGGTGGATGTTCACGAATACGTCATTCTTCACTCTCGATCATCTCCCTCACTTTCTCCCTGAGCTTCTCTCTGTCTTCATCAGTCAGCGTCATAGCCTTACTCTTTAACATCGTCTCCATTAAGTCCATAAACATGTCCGCTAACCTATCGAGCGGTTTCCTGTTCTTCTTAGCGTTCTCCATTACTTCCTTGACCTTCGGTGAGTTCATGGCGAAAGCGTTGAACAGGTTGTCGAACTTGCTCCGCAGGTTCTGGTATTCCTGTATAGTGTCGAGAGCCAGCATGAGCCTCTTGTCTATCGGTAACATCTTGAACACCCTCTTCAGGTCGTATTCGCTCATATTTAACAACCTCTGTATGAGCTCGTCACCGGGCTTCACGGAAGAAGCGGACATCTGTGCTAGACGTCTGAGGTTTTCCTCGTAGGACGCAACACCGCTACGAGGTAGTCCCCCACTGTTTGTAGCTCCATTTGCACCTCCACCTGCCCCAAGTCCGGCACCTTGGACGACGCCATCTGTATGTAGGCGTTGACCTGGTTCTTCGTTTCCACTAACTGGTCTATTATTTGATTCAAGTACTTTTTGTAGTACTCGCTCAAGATTACTACCATTGTCAGCTTTCCGTCCTTGAGCTGGTAATCCACCGGGTGCTGGGATTTCAACTGCTCCAATTTCGTTATCGCCTCTTTCACCTCCGGGCTGTCCTCCTTCGGTGCTAATATCGTCACTGTCGCTATCTCTATTTTCTCGTTGCCCACCTGTATCGTCTTGAACTTTACCCTCTGTTGCACCGGTTGCAGTTTCTGAATTAAGACCAGTTTCGCCCTCTCCCTCATCTTGTTGTATAAGCTCCTCAAGTTTATCGCTATAGCTACCCTGTCCCCTTCCTCCTTGTACCCCGCCTCCACCCCCTGCCTCTTTAGTTCTTTTATCCTCTTCTTCATTTCCGCTTTTACCTTCTCCAGGGCTAACTGAAGTAATTCCTCCTCACCCATATACATCATAATTAAAACGGGTATATAAAAAACTCACTAAGTTTGTTGTATGTAGTATTTATTTCAGATGACGTATACCATATATTCGAGGAACCATGTCCGCAATCTCTTCAGCAATCCAAAACATGGTAAACGGTCTACAAAACCTATTCGTAGCCTTGATAGACGTATTCGGCAATGCGATCAATGCTATAGGTAATACGTTAGCATCGCTAGCGAACCCAATAGGATATCTTGTAGGTGTGTTAGCAGTATTCGGTAGCCTAATCGGCATCATATATTATGTATTCAGGGGCAGAGGAGGCGTAAGCGGACTCGTCGGCGGAATAAAGAGCTTCTTCACCAGCTTCTTCTGAAAGCCCGTAAAGCTATAAATTATTTTTTTCCCTTTTATACTTATGATATGTTTACTCGCTTATGCACTTGAAGCCGTAGCAGACACATTAACGTTAATGTCCGAACCCCTCGGACAGCTGTTAGGGACGTTCATAGCACTCGGTACGCTGTTAAGCATAATACTGTATGTACCTAGGGTCGTGCGAAACATGACCCCCCGCTAAAAGTTAAGGAATATGTCCACCAAACTGTCGACTATTTTCTTATACCCGAACCTCTCCTCCACGTATTCCAGCCCCTTCGCCACCATCTCTTCGTAAAGCTCGCGGTTTATCGTCTTCGCGGTCTCTATTGCGTAAGCGAACTCCTTGGGGTCGGGTTCGTAGAAGCGGTAGTGCAAAGGCACACCGTCCACCCTTATATCTATGTCGTACTCGTCACCTACCTCCACGGGTATACCCACTTTATCACTCAATAACTCACGGAAAGTATGGGCGTTCAAATAGATCACAGGGGTACCGCAACTCAACGCCTCCAGCGGGGGCAAACCGAAGCCCTCAGCCCTGCTGACGGCGACGTAAAATAACGACCTACCTAAGAGGTCGTATTTGTCCTCGTCCTTCATGTTGTAGTTGCTCCTTATGTCCGCCACTGGTTCGTTGCTGACTATCTTGAGGTAGTTACGTATATTCCGGTCGGTGAACCACTTATGGAGGAAGTAGATGTTCTTCCTGTCCACACCTAAGTTGTTCCCTATTGTTACGAACCCGGACTTGTGGTGGAAGTCGTACAGGGCTTTGTAGCACCCGAAAACCGGCAAGTACCTGACGGGGGGGTCTACGTTAAAGCTCCTCATCAACACATCCCTCACCCAGTTGCTCGTCACCATGACGACCTTGTTATTTCGCGTAAGAAAATAGTTGCCCTCTATGCGGTAGACTGGAGTATCGACCCACCATAAACTTTTCCAGGGGTGGAGCCAGTTCTGCGACATAATGACGGCGTCGGTGAGGAAGACGTCAGCCATAACGTCGGTGCGGAGGACGGCGTCTATCCCGTACTCCTCCTTGAGGTAACGCGTAAGGCGAGAAAGGATATAGTAATAGCTCGACTTCTCGGAGAGGGAGGAAAAAAAGAGTTTATGACTCGGAACAGACGAGTTTGTACTTAGAGTACTCATACTTTTTACAAAGTGGTATCCTGAGGTAATATACGTTTCTGCTCATAGCGTCCAGCAGTGCGTCCTTCAACGACCTCACCTGTCCCTCAGTAAACTCGGAGACGCGTATGTTGAGGGCTTTAGCCGTATCGGATATATAGGACTTAACTTCAGGGGTAAGCGAATATTTGAGGGCATCGGCTACACGCTGTATAACAGTACTTATCAACTCACCTAAGTTACAGCTTTTGTCATAAAAGACGGCGAAATAATTGTCAAACAGCTTCCTCGCACTGCAACGTATGAGCCCGCTACCCTCCACGAATTTTATGGGAATACCGCCACCGCTGAAGTTGTCCCATATCAGCTCCAACAGTCCGAGGAACTCGTTAGTACTCAGTTGCGGAGGGTAGGGCTGTTTACAGAAAAGGGAAGGATCCGGCACTACGTATACGGGCTTCGGCAGTGAAGAGGCGAGCTTGTACTGCGAATAGGGGATAACAGTCACGTCTTCACAATTAAATTTATGTAGCATGTTGACGTAGGCATAATCACAGTAGAAGATACCGGGCTCGACCTCTTTGCAGACCGGCTTGCCCTCCCTTTCCAGTACCCTCTCCAACTCCTCCTCTGTCACCAGCTCGTCTATTACCAGACCGCCTGCGGTATCATAATAGGGACTAGCCTGTACACCGCATATCCATGTGTGGTTGTCCCTCTTCTTCTCGCTATACAGCACGTCGTCCCACCTCATGTCAAAGCTCGGCAGGTCTACCACAGTAATACCCTTATAGCCGTATACCGATTTTGAATAATACGGCTCGTACTTCTTATTGTCCATGTAAAGTGCTTCATAAAGCCCGCGACGTGCCATTTTGAATATCTCACTGCTGGGGTCGAAGACGTGGTATATTATGAGCCTGTAACCTTTTACCTGGTACTTAATGCCGTTACACCTTGCGTATGCCAGGAGGTAGTACACGGGGTTCGAGAACAGCATTACCCCACCACCTCCTCCAAAACTAATGAACCCTTATGATTCACAAGTTTTAACTTAATAGGCGATGACGCCTGACATACGACACCCCTTTCATCTATATAACCAGGGCATTCCCCGTTCACTATTAAAGGTATCGGTAACACATGAGAGGGCAAATGCGTTATATCGTTAACCTCCAGGAACAGTTTGGGGTTATGTACGGCGAGCCTTATGAGGTTAATGACATAAGGTGTAGCACTAGGAGCTAGTACGTCAATCATGTAGAGTACGTTATAAATGTTCTCCCACTGAAAAGTCCCATGCTCGAAGTCCGAATAAATATGATTAAGCTCGTGGAGCATTATACCGACATATAACAACCACTGATCTTCCGGCAAGTTCCTTAATAATATTATAGGTTTATCATTAATTGTAATCGTTATACCGACGGCGTCCGTAAGCAGACCGTTATATTCGGGCTTTACAACTCTCACGTCTATATTAAAAATACCAGGGATCGGGTCTAACAACTTAAAATTCACAGTCCCGATTTTCATCATCCTTTCTAACGCCCCGGGTATATTATACATATCCATTAACTCGACCCCGATACTGTACAACCATTCGCCTAACTTTATTAACGCCCTCACCTTCTCCGGCACTTCAGGTTCGATAACTGTATTAAACAATTCATGGAGTTTACCGCTAACAGCCTCGGCATACGAATACACCTTATATCCCTTTTTAGCGAGATATGACCTAACACCATTAATATAACTGTCGATTATATCGGGTAGGGCTATCGCCATTATTTCATTCGAAGGGAATTTAGTATACCTGTCGACTATTATGAATTTCTCCCCCATCATTTTCGCTACCTCTTCTACAGCCATATTTAACGCCTTTTGTAGCACCTTACTTAGCTTCTCTCCGGCAAGGTTGAAAAATAGCTCAAACGCAGTAGGGATTTTAATCCTCAAGAGCCTCCCATCTTTGACGACATACCTAAGCAATATATCCTTAAACGCCTCAGGCATCTCATCGTCTACTATCATCTCCATTACATGTACAAATTCAGCAGTGATATAAGCGACTGTACGGTATTGGTTGGTACTGACGTTACACACATTAACATCGAGCGGGACGACCCATTCCCCGCTATATAAACCGTTATGGTAAACAAGACCCTTTTCTTTATTACTCACGTGGTATGGCTTCTCATACGGGTACAACAGGGGTATTACACTCTCTACGCTCGCAGGTATATAAACGAGGACTTTGTCCTTGACGTTATATTCACCCCTGAGGATAACGGGGTTTATGTACCTAGTGTTAGCCTTAATGGTATCTAAATCAAGGTCGTAATATACTTTTCCGTTATAATAATACCCGAAACCGTAGATATGACCATTAAACGCCATATACATATGTTTACCATCATACAGTAATACAAAGATACTCTCCTTCAGACCGACACCGAACCTACCTATAAGTCGACAGGGCTTTCCCTCCTCCTGCTCCTTGGTCGAGTAACCAAATAAAAATATGTCCTCATCAAGCGTACCTTCACTTTCCACTAAGTTCCAATTCCCTATCTTCTCCGACTTCACACGTCTATAAGCTCCCAGGAAGTCACCGGTTTTGGAAATTTCACTATCTATAGCGTTCTGCAATATTTCCCTTAAGACAAAAGTCTCGGGAGTAACACCACTTTCATAAATAGAACTTATCGTGCTGTCGACTACATGTAACACTATATCTCGGTAGACGCGGTATTCGGTAAAAGTCGCCTTTACCGGGTCGGTTATGTTAATGGGCTCCGGCAACTTTTCAAACATTAACGCCATTCTATCTCACCCATTTTCGCTAACTTTTTCAGAAGGAGCTTCTCGTGCCACATATCGTCTTCTTTACATTTGTAGAACTTGAAATCGGGTTTTTGTACCTCCATGTCTAACATATATAAAAAAAGGAATTATAAAACTTTGAGTAACATGTAACCCTTATGCACTTCGACCGGGACGTATAACCTATTCCCTAACATTTTGTAGAGGACTACGGGGATAGTCACATACCTTATGTACCCGCCGGCTTTCAATTTCTTTGCATGAACTGTAACGGGTGCACCCTCACCGTCCTCACTTATCTCTACAGCAAGCCCGTCCTCATAGCACGTCAACCTCAGGCGGGCTTTACTGTAATACTCGCCCCTCTCGACACCCGTGAACTCGGAAAAAACCTTCACGGGGAGGTATATCCTACTCGAATTTTGCAACCTCGTGACTTTTAACACAGCCCCACCACCATGTTTTCTTTCAACAAACGGGTTATATAAGCTTGATCTCGTCGATAACACGCACGTCAAGCCTGTTGTTCCACCTGTAGGGCTTATCGCACTTCTTATCGAGCTTGCAGAGCTCACAATAAGCACCCGCTATCCTCTTCTTCCCCGCCTTAACGTTCTCTACCACCTGGTCGATGACCGTCATATCGAGGGCGGTGCTGTACTCCTGGTAAGCCTTCTCCTTGCTGTAAAATATAAAACCGCCCCAGAAATACAGACCGGTAAGCTTCCTCAACATAGCCACGTAAAGGCTGAGCTGTCTGTAATATTCGGGCTTCATACCCATCGGCTTTATCTCCCACACCATTAGGTTCTTCAAGTCCAATAAGTCCACCCTACCTTTTATCAACACGTCATCATAAACTAACGCTACCGGCACTTCAGGGTACATCCCAGGCATAAACATCTTCTGGACTGCCTCGTGCCTCTGCCTCCCCACCGTTAACGCGTAACTCTCCACCATTTGTATCTCGGCACAGGTCACAGCTCTCGTTACATCGACCTCCACCTTATGCTCCTTCCTTAACTCCCTATCGACCAGCTCCTTCAACTCCTCAATCTCCACCGCACACCACCTTCAGTACTTTTTTACCCCAACCCCCTAATATTCTCATAACCTTTTTCTTTTCCTCACATAGATTATTAATAGTCACGCCCTCGTTGTATAACTGATAAGCCCTATATCTGCCAATGTATGGTAGATCCATGAGCGGTATTAATTCTTTCAGGCTGTCGTAAGGCACACCGAACTTCACAGCTACGCTAAAGTCCTCAAACCTGGGGTTCTTCAATACTCCCATGATGTGAGCCAGGTAGCTCAGCTCGTCGACAAGCCTCGGGTTCATGGTACCCTTCAGGTTTATCCAGTTATCGAGAGCCGACATAACATCGGCATCGGCAAAAAGCCCGAACTCCTCGGCACAGAACTTATCGGCGACCAAAGACTGTTTATAAAGGGAAACCGTGACACACTCCATATATTTAACGTCCTCGAAATTGCGGATATCGCTGTCGATGACCTTCTTTGCCAAAGATGGGGGCACGAGGTTATATGCGATGGCCTTCACCGTACCGCCGTCGCATATCCCGTACTTACGACAGATGTAGTCCACGTTAAGTGCTATCAGTTCCGCGAAGTCCCTGTCCTCGTCCCTGATTTTCACGTCCGCACCGCCGGGCAACATGTCGGGGTAGAAAGTAACGTAAACCCTGCCCTCCTTCCTACGTCCGACCCTGCCGAAGAACTGCTTAGCCCTGAGCTTGTTGAGGTAAACGGGAGTAATGAACACGCCGTAATCGAAGTCGAAGTCCACACCGTAAACTATGGCACTGGTAACGGTCAGCAACTTCACCGTACCGTCGTTAAGCAGGTCGTTGACCAACTTCCTGTCGTCATGCGACATAGAACTGTTGATAAACGCTACACCCTTCTTCAACAGGTTCCCGAGGAGCCTGTCGTCGGTGTCAAATTCTTCATTATATATATTAGGTAATTTGTCAGCAACCTCGGTAGCCACTTTTTTGGTACTCTCGACGCCCCCGACGTAAACAAAACCCCTGTTACCCTGCT
>Ga0081534_100364_pt1 | contig 15076 bp, 12 predicted proteins | sample MonGeyMetagenome_FD_71019 | JGI IMG/M metagenome (GOLD analysis project Ga0081534, IMG submission 71019) | Hypoxic/sulfidic aquatic microbial communities from Monarch Geyser, Yellowstone National Park, USA - MG (SPAdes) v1 (version 2) | ecosystem: Environmental > Aquatic > Thermal springs > Hot...
GAGAGGGATTCGACATACGAGCCACCGGTTACATTTAAGGTGACAAGCACGGTATAAACAACACCACTGGAGACCCCTGAGCATTTACCAACAACACCATAACTACCACCAGCAGTTACCTCAACACCAACACCACTCCAGGTACACGGCACCTGGGAATCACCTGAGCTGTTTAGTTTTTACATGGTTGTGCTTTGGGTTTGCTTGGGTGGCCTGTTGGTCCTCACGTCAGCGTTATCTTTGGTAGTTTCTCTATTATTTTCCTTGGTACGTGTTGTTGGATTAAGTGCTTGTTGTGGTTGTAGTTGCTCTTCGCGAGTATTGCATGCACGGTTGGTGTTAGCGTGCTCCTTTTGAGACCGAGCCTGCCCTTGAGCCTGGCTATCACGAGCCTCCTAACACCGTGTAGGTACGCGATGTTCCTGAGCACCTCCAAGTCATTGCTCGCTTTAAGCGGTACAACCGTTGGGTCTGCATTCACCATCTTGAACCAACGCCTATCAAAGCCAAGCCTCTTCAGTATGAAGAAGAGCGAGTGACCAAGCCCAGCCGGAAACGCGGTCAACACATGGGTTCTAACAGCCACCGAGTTCTCCTCGGTCAGGAAATCCCTAACAGCCGAAAGCCTGGAGTAGCCCCACTCAACAGGCTTAACCGAGACCACGAAGCCCTCATCAACCACATCGACGCTCAAGCCAACCAAGCCGAGGGGCACCTTTGCCTCAAGCCCAACTAGGTAGAAGCTTTTAACGTCCCTGGGGTAAAGCACAATCACATCCCAATGCACTCCCAAACACCCCTCAAGACATCACCCTTACCCTGCACATCAAAGCCATACTCCCTAACCAAGTCAATAGGCACGCCGTATTTTTCAGCGCACCTCCTCAGCGTTACTGCGTTGGGCTTTGGTGGTACCTTCACGTCTACCTCAACCGGCATTATCGTCAGTGAGCCAAGGCACTCCCAAGCCTCGTCAGTCATTGCATGTATGTGGACCCTAGCCCTATGCGGGCCACTCCAATGCTCCGGCGCCTTATCAACCCTTATGCCAGGCTCCCTATCACCAATCGCGTACTTATAGCTCGGATACTCGGATATCAAGTCCTTAAAGCTTAGGTAAGCTATTGGGAACTCGACAAATATCTTGTCAGCCGTGAAAACCCAGCTCGGGAAGTCACTGGGTGCCTGGGATATCATAACCACGTACCTACCGAAGTTCCTACCCATCCTAACGAAGCGAGCCAACGTTGCGGCCGGGGTCTGTAGGAACAGGTGCGCCTCATCAATCACGACAATCAAGTTCCTAGTCCTCTTACTTAGAATCCTCAGGAGGGCTATTATGTAGAACCACTGCTGGAGGACCTCATCCTCAAACACACTCAAGTCTATGCCTATTGACTTACCCCTAAGCTCACCGCCCACTATCCTCCGTATCATTGGGTGGGTCTCCGAATCAACCATCCAATGCCTAACCAAGTTAAGCCTCCTAATGAGGGCATAGACAGACTCAACGAGGTTGCCCTGGATGACCCCCTCATTTACCGCAGCCTTCGCCATAGCAATTAAACCACCCAGGTTCCTCGGGTACTTCGAAGCATCGAAACCCTGGGGAGGAGGCTCCATGCCGAGGAGCCAGGAGGCCAGCGTCTCCAGGTTCTGGGCCATTGTCGGCGTTATCGCGTTTTCATCACCATCGATCCTAAATACCTCACCCAACACCCTAGGTAGGATCACTGGGTTTAGCTCCCTAACAACGTTCAGCGGATACGGTGCGTGGTAGTCTGTGTAGCCCTCATAACCACCAGTCACGTCGAGGACAACGACCGTGTGGCTTGGGAGTATGTTGCCTAGGTTGCTCAGCGCATTGTCTATGAACCTAGTCTTACCAGCACCAGTGGGCCCAAAGACGACAGCGTGGCTCTCATTCATAACCATTAGTTTAAAGAAGTCCTTAACAGGATCACCAAAGCACTCACCGCCCTTGCTAACCCCACCCTCATTTTGCTGAGACTGACCAGTACCAAAGGCTCCGGACCAGAAAGACGACACGTAGGGCTCCCTCTTCCTCCTCCAAACCATCGATTATTTAGTTAGCTGGTTTAAAAGGGGGTCACAGCACCAAAATCCCCCATCGACCCCAGCCTTTTAAGCCGATTACCGACTTAATCGGTGGTTGAGGTGGACGAGTTAGGGAGGGAGGACGTAATCAATGAGTCAGTCAAGTTGCTACTCAATAACGATGCGAGGCCCGTAGTATTCAAAACCGAGGGAGGTAGGAGGACAGTGATTAGGCTGGGCCACCTTAACGACGCACCCAAGGAGTACACGGTCATCATATTTGACGTGGACGAGAGGCAATTAGGCGAGGCAAAGAGCGACGAGGCACCGCCTAACCAAAAGCATCAAATCTGAAACCAACGATTTTTCCCTCTTCCTCCCCAACCCGCCTTTTAAATCAGTAATTAACCAATCGATGTATAGCTGCCTACAGATACAAACGGGCTTGATCAAGAAGAAAACGATATTCGTATGCGGCATCGACCTGAATAGGAGGAAGGAGTTGGTGACCCTAAGCCTAGGCACAGCAGCCCTCATAACGAGGGATAAAGCACTAATAGCCAGCGAAAACCCACCACTTGGACTACCAAGGAAAGCCCTAATAACACCAAACCAAAGCGACATCTTGGTTAAGGCTAGGGTGCATAGGGAGTATTGTTGGGATCGCCTCTTCCTATGGCCTCCTCAGGAGGCTGTTGAGATGGTTGACCACCTGGTCAACAGTGGCTTTGGCTTGGTGATTATGAGGCTGGGGAAGGCTCCAAACCTGTTGAAGCTTTACAAGAAGCCCATGATGGACAACATGATTAGGGCTAAGGACATACTGGACATGCAGGTCCCAATATCAACACTACCAGTCCAGGTAGGCATACTGGAAATCAAGGAACTAGGTAAGGGAAAACCATTCTGGAGTTACGTAGGCAGTGGTTGCATTGCTGGTAGGTACATCAATGATGCATTGTCGGCGTTGGGCTTCAGGGTGGTCTGATGATCCAAATAAACCCAGGACTAATCCAATTATTCGTAGCAATAGAGGCCTTGTTGGTAATCATCTACGGCATAATCAAGGGCGGGTTAGAAATCCGTAGGTTGGTCTTTGCGGGAGCGGCAGTCATCTTCGCATTCACACTGCCATGGGTCCTAAGCCACTTAGTACCAGGCTTCGGCAGTATAACCACCTATCAACTCCTCCAGAGGTATGCGGAACATGCGGAGTGGTGGTGGGCGGGCGTTTACCAGTTCTCATCGAAGGTGATGCTCATCGATGCCGGTGCTATGACGGCTTTGAACATAATCGAGATGCTATCCACCTTCGGCGTAGCAAGCGTGCCACAGCAGTACATGACAGTGCTCATGAACCTCGGCTGGACGCTGGACCCGGTAGACGCGATTGTCGAGTCGATAAACCACGCAGCCCAAGTCTTATTGGCCATCTTCCACACAATAGCATGGCTCGCTTGGTTCTCATGGGCTGTTGCACCAACGATCCTAGGCATAGCCCTGGCACTCATCATCCCGGAGAGGACTAGGCCAGCCGGCACCGCAATACTACTCCTAACCCTAGCCATAATGTTCTTCACCTCACTAGCCGCATACACGCTGGGCTTAACCAAGGAAGCCCAGTTAATCAACACAATAAACCAGACACTAGCTACCATCGAGGGCGATTTGCCGAGCAACATGACAGTGAGGGGATACCTACTGCTGCAAGGCGACTACCCATACCTCGTGAGCGGGCAATTAATGAATGAGACAATGGTCTGCGGAAGGGGCTGTCACTACGTGTACCAACCGGTCTCCTGGTTCATTGGCTTCACCCCATCGGTGGGCTTGATAGACCAATTCGCAGCGCCAAGCATCAACAATGTGACACTACTTTGGCTAAGCGTGAACCCAAACTACCAATGCAATTTATTGATATGGCCACCCAACAGGAACCTAACCCAAGGACCAGTCCTCGAGCAATGCAACCCACAGCTCTTCAACGATAACGAGACGTTCGCAGAGGTAATAAGCCTAGGAAACCCACCCCTCAACTTGATTAGGGAAACAATAAACGGCACCACGGCATATAGCGGCGCCTGGACTTGGCTAAACCCACCGAGCGGTTACTCAGTGAGTAATGGGAACAACACCGTAATCATAAACGCAACAATCAACATACCGTCAATGCATTGCGTCAACATCACAACGAGGACCGGGCCCCATAGGGTCTGCTACCCAGGCACCTCATCAGCCGATTTGTGGGTTTGGGCATCATCGATAAGCTACCCAACCAGCTTAGGCGGAGGAAACTGGTCATGCACCCTAAGCCTAACAAACTCGAGCATGTATAAACCCGTCGACTTAACGAGTCAATTCAACGCAATAGAGACCTTCATGAATAAGTTGATTAACGAGACAGAGGTCGCGAAAAAGCTCATCTACCCAAACACGAGCATCCCAACCTATGCATTGCCAAACCCAACGCCGAACGGGTACCACCAGAGGGAACTAAGTATTTACTGTACTAACTCGAACAACTACACAGTAAGTGTCCCATTGACAGTAACGATTTACGGAGTAGGGAATAACCCGTGGTTCGCATCAGTGCCCTACCTCATAAGCCCAAGCGATGAGTGGATAATCAACACAACAATCATCGGCGATGAGCCACTAATCATCAATTGGTGGGATGTCGATGTTAAGCAATTCCTCGGCTTCCTCGGAGTACCAATTGCCCAGTGGTTGGGCGAGTTGACAATAATCTATGGTTTGCTCGACGGAGCAGCCTGGCTCTTCGGGTTACCCACAATCCTAAGCCCAGCCTGGGCAGTAATGCAAGGCGTAATCATGGAGCTGAGCCTGGTCCTGTATTTGCAAATAAGGGCGGTGGGTAGGCTAATGCAAAGAGCTATCCGAAAACTCACGAAGTCAATAGGCACAAGGCTACAGGGCAGTTACCAAGCCCTCTCAACCAAACACCCAAGGTTGGCTAAGGCATTGGGTGCACCGGCTAAGGCTGTTGGTGAGTTTAGGAGGGCTGTTGTTGGTGGGCTTAGGCATAGGTTCACCATGCACCTAATTGAGTCCACAGCAACACCTAGGGCAGCTAGGGCTGTTAAGGTAGTCATGAACCCGTGGTACGGGGGATTAACAGAGCTCGAGCAGTACCACCGAAAGAGGGCTCAGGAGCATGAGTCAATGGACCTTAAGCGAAAAGCCCAGCTACATAGGTTCCTGGCATCGAGCACTAGGTTTGTTAGGGATTACGGTAGGGTTAGGTCATTGGCAGAGAGGGGTTTGTTGTTCCAGTACACGAGGAGTGGGTTGTCTAGGCTCAATAAACCAATCGAGGCACACCACCTCGAAACGACAAAGGTCGGTGACTTGACCATATACAAGCCACTGCACCAGGCAATACTCACCGAGAGGGAGACTTGGGTAAGGAGGGTAGCCCCAGTACTAACCAGGTATGTAAAGCCAGATTGGACCGAGGTATTCATGAAGTATGAGAACACTGAGTTCGGGAGGTTCATTAGGAGGCTCCACGAGGTTGGGGAGAGGGGTAAGGCATCAGCCCTAGTGCTTGCTAGGGAGTTGGGGCTGAGGTACATAAGGCCGATTAAGACACAAATCCTCCTGGTCAGAGAGAACGTAAACGAGGTTAGAGGAGCCCTGGCTAGGGGGAACTTCACAATCAAGCATGTTAATGATAAAACAATTGTTCACCTCAACGATGCCAGGCTAAACCACATACTCGAGTCACTCAAGCAGTTCAGTGAGTACGGTGGCGATGTTGGTGAAGCCCTGGGTAGGGCTGTCTCCTTAACAACAGCTACCGTGAGAGCAAACCTAGCCAGGGGAGCGTTGAAGAACGAGTACGTAAGCGAGGTCTCAAGTAGGCTAAAGCCTGTTAGGGATTTCGTGGAGGCAGCGGGTAAGGGAGCCATCGTCAACCTCAACCACCCAGTCATCCAGAGGTTCATCGATTTCCTAGGTCCAGAGGGTGAGAGGGTGGTTAGGGAGGTGTTTAACGTGAAGGGCATGATTGATAGGGATGCAGCGAATGATGTCATCAATAGGCTCAAGCCAATAATCCAAAGGAGGGTTAGTGAGGAGGTTGAGGCGGCTAGGTACTTCATCACCGTTAAGTACCACGTTGATGAGGTGGTGAGGGAATTCACTAGGGAGTTGGGGATTGACAAGAGACTCAGTGAATTAGAGGGTAAGCTCAGGGAGTTAGAAGAATTCGCCAGGAAAGCCATAGCCTCTGAATTCCCAATGCCCAAGGATAAGGTTGCCAGGCCTGAGTTGTTTGGTAATTACGAGGTTGTTGGTGATAGGATAATTGTTAGGGAGCCGTTTAGTAGGGAGCTTAGGCTTGATTGGCAGCTACCAAGGGAGGTACTCAATGATGAGGAGTTGTCAAAAACAACCACATTGTGGGTTGTTCAACACTACGCAGATAGGTTCTATAACTGGCTGACGGATAAGCCTGGAGACGCCATCCTCCACAACTCAATCTACACAGGCTGGGTACCAGGGGCTGTCGTATTAACAGCACTGCACAGCCTAGGCATAGACCCAAGGCGCCTCGACTGGGGTGGGCTTCTCGACAACCTCGAAAAGCTGGATGAGGAAATAAACAAAGTAAAGGCACAAATCAGGGAGGCGAGGGATGATGCCACGAAAGCCAAGCTCAAGGAGGAGCTCAACAGACTGAAGAGCGAGCACGAGGAGGTGCTCAGGGCATTGATTACCTGGGCAAACGCCATAGAGGCACTCAAACTGGCACTGCCGAGGGAGGAGTGGGAGGGAATCTACGAGAAGCTACCCAAGAAGCTTAGGGACTTCGTGGACACGGCAAGGGACCCGAGGGACTCATTCGAATCCTTCTTGAAAAAGGATGGCTTGAAGATGCTGGCCATGCTCGATAGGGAGGGGAGGAGAGCTGGTGAGCGTGTGAGTGTTGATGAGATTAGGGAAGCGATGGAGCTGCTTAGGAACCACCTGCCAATGCTGGATAGGTTAATCGAGCCGGTTATGGGCGAGGTAATCGATAAGCTAATCAATGAGGTCAACTACTTACTCAACGAGTTGGGGGGTGGCTCGTTAACAAGCACTAGGTTGAATGCCTTGTCGGCGGGGAGCATGCTCGAGCTGGCAAAGAAGGAGCTGGAGGGCGGAGACTTAAACAACGCAATCAACCACCTCTGGAGAGCCATCAATGACCTTAGGGAGGTGGTTAGGGAGAACGAGGAGTTAGCCCGCGATGTAGGCGGGCTCGACGAGTTGACTAGGCAACTCAATGCGTTGAGGGCACTGGGTAGGCTAGTGAAGCAAACCTAGCGGCGGCATCAAGAACCTTGTGAGTACTTAACCCTAAGTACCTGGATCCACGGATTATCCCCAAACACAGAGTCACCACCAACCTCACCCTTAGACTCAAGCCTAGCCTCGGCTTGCCCAGACTTAGTCTCAATGGGCTTGGTCTCCCTAACGCCGAGCCTATCGAGGCAATCCCTAAGCATTGCCTCAATCCTACCCAACCTCCCAACCACGTCATTACCAACCCTACCCTCATAACTATCGAGCAATTCCTCAATTATGTCGTTGATTGTCTTGTTCCTCTCAACAGCCAATCTGGAGAGCCTCCTATAGACATCCTCGCTGACGCTAACCAACCTGCGCCCCACACTAGCAAGAATTCGGCTTTAAAAGGCATTGTAAACCGAAGACACCGAAGACCTCATTGTAAACCAATGTATACAATGGTGATGGCGTGAGACATGAACAATGTATACCGAGTATACCACGGAAAAACGAGGGAACCATAGTAAACAATGAAGAGGCAATTTAACGATTACGAAAGGCATAATTCGATAATGAGTAGCCCCACCCCCTCTCGGGAGCGGGGTTGCCCCGTGGGTGTGGGGTGGATTGGCCGCTTGGGTGGCGTTTACAGCATCAACTAGGTTGCTTATAAGTGTTGTGTTTATTAACCATGAGGTCTGGGTTCACGCCTATCGCAACCACCCTTTAAAGCAAAAGTCTCAATAATCGATGATTAGGTTAGTCATTGGTAGGCTGGACTACAGGGGTATTAATGGTCCACCAGCCATCACGTTTAAGGAGTACGATGGCTCGGTTAGGCTCGATGGTGTGCCGGACATGGAGCTTAAGCCCCTAACGAGGCTTGTCATTAACAAATTACTTAATGTATTAAGCATACAATTCGACGCATCGAACGTTAGGCGGTTGAGTGATGTCTTTGAGTACTGCGTGCAGTGCAGTTGGTTTAGCGGCTTCATAGGCTTCGTTGGTGAGGCTTTACCTGACAAAGCCATTGCCACTGTACCCACACCAATGATTGAGCCTTTAAGCTCAATTATTGGGCTAGCCCTGGCATTCAACAACCCCAACTTCGAGGTTGAGCTCTACAGTGACTTGTGGCCACTACTGACTGACGTCCTCACACAGGCAAAGGCCCTCGGGCTTAGGTTGACAATCCACACCTCCGTGCTGGACTACAATAGGCTCTACGCCTTCGATGAGGTTGTGAGGAGGTACATCAGGCTTCCAAGGATTGACGTGCTGACAGGCTCGACTGACTTCACTAATAAAGTCGAGGTCGTTGGCGAGAGCTATAGGACGCCGACCCTCCAACCAACAAGCCTAAGGGCTGAGCCCTCGGTAACCGAGCCTAGAGTTGATGAGGGAGTCCTCAACGCAGTGAGAACACTGGGTATTGAGCTTGGTGGCGTGTCAACACTGAAAGCACTCAGTGACTTGGTTGGTTCGGAAGCGGTCATCAAGGCGGTAACCATGGGCTACTTGGTCTACAACCCAATGGACCTAACCGTCAGGCTCTCAGCCAAGGGGCTGGCCCTACTAAGGACAGTAAGTGAGGAGACAAGCCAAGACGGTGAGCAGGGTGGCTAGCTCGATTATAAAGTTTAGGAGCTCGTGTAAGGGTTTAATTAATACTTAACCACGCAATATTGATGCCCAAGCTAGGGGGTAGTGATTGGCTTATTAAGTTGAGGTCAATGGGTGATTTGATGGAGGGCGTTAATGATGATGCAAGAAGTTACATACCAAGGGTTCTGTTGATTTCATGCCTGGATGCGATGTGTGGGTTTAAAGAGGGCGGTTGGTGAGGGGTTTGATTGTCATTTCAACATGGAGTTGAATCTTCAACTCCACTTTACATTCAATTGTGAATAGGTGCCTATTGGCAATTTGTTAAGTAATATTTTTAAGTAGAACTGAATGTAATTAATCAATGAGGCCGAAATCCGTGAATGGGTTGCCATTCAGGACTAGGGTTTACATAAACAACCAAGTACTCCTACCAGCAAGCCTAATCAAGGCTTTGGGTATTGAGGGTGCTATGTATGCTGATGTGGTTATTAAGTACGGTGACAAGGTTATTGAGGTTAGGAATGCAAAGCTACTAAGGACTAGGCATACGGCTAGTAGGCAGTTCACAATACCGAGGGAGGTGAGGGAGAAATACGGAGTAAGACCACTGGATGAGGTTGAGATAGTCCAGGTGAAGCCAAAGGGTGCAATGGAGGTAATCAAGGGCGCACAACCTCATTAGGAAATAGAAAGTAATTTAAACTTGCATGTTATCACCACCATAGATGGTTAATCACAACCTCGGTGGCTTAGCCCCTTAAAAACAGGGCACAAAACAATTGATGAAACCAAATAAGATAAAAATGAGGAGTAGGGGGCAATCCTCAGTCCTCACTGCCGTAATAATGGCCTTGGTAGTGATAGCCGTTATAGCCTTCATAGCCATCTCCTGGCCGATGATAAAGAGCGGCTTTGATAAGAACTACTGGAGTGGTTCAATGAGCTTATACAGGCTGAACTTCGTTAACTCGACATATGCATACACGCAGACCAATGTTGGTGGTTCACTAAGTAGTAACCCATCGCCGATCGGCTACTGCATTGCCTACGGCAACAACTCCACAAACGCAACCTACACGTGCCCATCGAACACGCCGAGCTACCAAAACTCGTGACTGTGCCTTTAAAAGTTCATAGTTAATTATTGATGTCCTCGGTAATAGAGGAAATACTAACATCAAGCATAGGTTTTGTAATAGCAATGGTTATACTAACTGCAGTGATAGCCGGTGGGCTCTACGGCTACTGGGTATATGCCAACCACGTCACTCTCGAGAACTACCTATGGCCAATAGCAGAGGTACTACCCTACAAGGGCAATTACTTCCTAGCCATCGTAAACACAGGCAATGAGCCGTTCTACGTCGAGCAGGTCTACCTGAAGGGAGGCACAGTACTGACGCCAAACCAAGCCACCAACCCAAACCTCAACTGGTGCTCAACAAGTAACACGAAGCTAATGCACAACCAATGGTGGTGCGGTGAAGTCAACCAACTGCCCGTCGCGGTCAGAATATGCTCGGCGCTGGATCCAAGCGTGTGCGTTGTGGCACCAGTACACGGCTGGGTGACAGTAACATTCAGCCAACCGACACAGGCAGTGTTCGGCATTGCGAACTGCCCAGTACTGGCGTCAGTCAGTGACCCATATAACGCCGGTTGGGAGGTGGCATGGACTATGGCTGGTGGTTCATACTCGGTCAGTGAATCAACGAGTTATCAATGGTGTATCCTACCACCCTACTACCCAATAACCATCAACTTCCAATCAACAATAACAAACAACCCAAGCGGCTACCAATGCCAAATAAGCCCACAAACAGCACAAGTGAACTACAACGGCACACCAACAACCGTGCCATTCACAGTAACATGCCAACAATCACGAACGCCACCACCTCCACCTCCACCACCAGGCGGTGGCAATAATAACAATAACTACTTCGTCTATGTGACGGTTACTGGCGATAGTTATGGTGCTGGTTGGGAGGTTAGCTCGGGCGACTACGACATAACTGGGAACACAAACGTGAATAATGAGAAGCTTGCAATAATTGGGCCCGGCATCACGATTAGGGCCTGGATAACCAGCAACCCAAGCGGCTACACCTGCACAATAAGCCCAGGTAGTTACTCAAACGTGCAGAACGGAAGCACATACATATTCACAGTGAGTTGCCAGCCAATAACAACAAGTGGCCCATACTGCATTGTGAACCCCAGCGCCTCTGATAATATTGGCGGTGGGTCTGGGGCTTACGTCTCGCCATCCAGCACGCAGTACATACCGCCCGGGCAGTCCCTGACGTTCACCTGGACCATACAGAACAACCCGGTCGGGGACTACTACTTCAACAACTGGGTCGTGACTTTGAATGGCCAAACGGTCGTGAACACGGATACCTCGAGTGCCTACTACGACTTCAAGTGCCCAAGCACCCTAAGTAGCAACCAGACATACACGCTCTCGGGCACAGCCTACTACTGGAAGAGGTACCTACAGGTCGGCGGAGGCAACACCTTCAACGTGCCAGGAAGCGGCACCTACTCAGTCACCTCACAATACACGACAGCCTACTTCTACTGGAGCGACCCACTATTCCAAAGCGGTTCATGGAACATACAGTACCAAACGGGCGGTGACTTATTCACAATATACGTCCAGCTGAACGACTTCTACTCAGAGTCAGGCGTGGCGACGCCGCTAACCGCATCAACAACGCTCGCGATAGCAGGCCCAGCAGGCTACGCCTGTTACATTAACAATAACGGCATAAACCCATCACAAGGCTCGATAACCAGCGCCCAGGCAAGCAACTGGCTACCAACATCAGCAAAAGTATCAATAACATGCGTACCACAAAACGGCAAAGGCCAGTGATTTAAAACTCGTGTTTTAAATTAAAAATCTCATCAAAATATTTATTTTTAAATTCAAGAAATGAAACTTTTGAGTGATTTAATCACGATGGGTAGTTCCAGACCCAGTAACCCATTGTATTATCATACGGGTTATAATGCCCAAACACTGGAACGCCAGCCATCCTTAAGTAATTAAGCAATGTTTGGTTTGTTGTCACTGGTAGCCAGAGGGCGGCTTGTGGGTTTGGTGCGTAAGTCAGCGTTATGTTGCAGACTGGACCTGGCACGAACGTGTATGCGAGCAGCGTGTTGAGTATCACAGAGCCACCTGCCGGTCCAAAGAACACTATGCCAGTGTATGTCGTGTTCAGCATGGGCATTGTGTAGATGTACTCGCCCGGCGGGTTGATGCCGTAGGAGAGGGCTGGAGATGGCTCAGTAGTCTCCTGTCTCAATGAGCCATTAATCACTGTCAAGTTCCCGAAGAGTAGGTTCATGGGCCCAACGCCCGGCGTGTCTCCGCAGACCATCACGTAGTACTGACTATTTATAGTCATGTTGGTGTGGTAGCAATTCCAGTTGACGCCTGTTATTGTCGCTGTCCATGGGCTTATGCTCGTGCTCACGAATGCCCAGGGCCCAATCCTGAGTATGTACTGGGCGTAGTGCGTTGTCGAGTTGTAGTAAACCAGTATGTGCGTCCTGTTGTTGCCCATGAGGTAGTTCATGAATGGGTTAACCTCGAAGTAGCTCTTCGGCACAAGCCAGAAGACGACGAACCACGCAGTGTTGTTGGGGAGCACGACAATCCTACCACTACAGTAGCCCGTTAGGTTCGCCAAGGCTTGCAGGTCACTACTGAAGGCGGCAGACCCATTGGCCGGAACAGGCACATAGACAGTCCTGTTTACGTAGATCGGCACTGTCTGGTTGATGTACCTAACCACTGTTTGGTTCACGTAGACTGTCCTGTTCACGTAGACGGTGTGGTTCACAGGCACGTAAATCGTCTGTGTCTGCACTAAGCCGAGTCTCTGGGCTATTGGTTTTAGGAAGCTTACGTGTGGTGCTAGTAGGGTTAGTGTTAGGAGTGCCAGTGCTGTCATGCCTATGAGCACGAGGGTCTTCGTAATGGCACCCGTGTAATACCACCAATCACTAAATCCCATGGTATCGAGTACACACAATGCCTTAAAAATTTTGTTTTTAAGTAATTGAAATAATCTGGTCGGAATGGGCGTATGAATTCTTCCCATTAATGGTTGGTTCTTTTGAATGGGTGGTTTTTGTCTGTTTTTCGACCTTTACCTAAATGTGTGGGTGGTTGTTGAGATGGTGGTTTTTAATTATGACTGTGGTTATGCCGATCTAACAACATGGGCTATCTCTGGCATTAGGCCCATGATCATCTGCGGCCTGCTCAGAGTCCTTAGCCAAACCCTGCCTGGCCCCTCTATGTGTGCTAGCCAGATGCCTTCCTCCCCGAAGAGCATTGTTCTTAAGCCGCCAACCCTCCTAATGCCGACTCTCATGCCGTCCTCGAAGGCTAGTACGTGACCTGCCTCCACATCCACGGCCTGGCCTGGTCCAAGGGTTATCATGAGCGCATCACCGGTGGCGTGTAGGAAGACCCTACCGACGCCCTTAAAGTGCGCCATGAGGAGACCCTCACCGCCGAGCCACCCGAAGCCTAGCCCGGTTAATTTCGCATCATACTCAACAGAGTCCTCTGCGGCTAGGAAGCTTCTGTGCTCCGCCATTATCCCCCTTGACCCATCCAATTCAATCTCCACTATCTTACCTGGTGCAAAGCCCGTTAGGTCGGCTTGTCCAGGGCCTTCGATCTCTAGCACGAAGAAGGTGGCTCCCGTGAGGGATCGCTTAAGTCCCGCGAGCAATCCTCCCTTTACGGCCGCCTTTATGTTCACGGTTGATTGCTTCCATATCAAGTGCCCGCCTTCGGCGTAGACCTTCTCGCCTGGTCCTAGGTCGATTAGTAGGTGTTGTATGTCGTTACCCATTATCCTGAATTGGGGCATTGGGTATATGTTGGTGAGGGTTATTTAAGTTTTAGTTCAATTTCATTTAATAATGCCCATTAAATCATGAGATTATAGCAACATCTATGAAATGGGGTGGGTTATTGAGGGTGAGAGTTTGCTTTTTATTTTCCGCAGGTCACAACGTGTTGATGAGGTTGGGTGGGGTTATCGCTGTTGTGGTCATTGCCCTGGTGGCTTTGGCTGCCATTACCAATCCCTCATTTAATCAATTCATGCTCTCGCTTATACGTAATGCAACTGCCTACATAATCAACGGCGCATCAGCAGCAGGTGAGCAATCCATAATTCATTCGCTACAGGGTCCCTGTTCATCATGGGGTTCGGCGAATCTAGCGTTCAGTAATGGTGAATCCCTGTTCCTGGATGTGCCTAATGACTCGAGCATATACCTACTAACTAGTGATGAGTTTAGTCAATGGGGTGGCGGGCCAAATGCCCCGAGTAATTACGTGTGGTTTAGTTCCTTGCCAGGCATCTACGTGGTCACACCACCAAGCCCTGGCAATTATGACTTGGTTGTTTGTGGGAATACCGACATTGCGTATAGGATCCTTAACTACACGGCCATGGGTGTTGCCGCGTACTACGGGCCTGGATTGGGGAATATAACCACGAATGCCGTGCTCGGCATCTTCAACATAACAGAGGCATCAATCGAGAACTCCACGGGAATGCCTGGCATGGGCTTCTCACTTCAGTTGAATGCCTACGTGGTGGTTAAGTATGGCGGTGGTGAGGTTGTTCACTGGGTCCAGGACGCCTTAGTCGTTAGTGGTGGTGAGTATTGGTTTCAGGGTGAGGCTGATGTCACGAACTACATAGGCTCATCCCAAAACCTAATTTATGAGGGTGGTAGATGCGTACTCGGTTGTTTCGTGACACCTATGTCTGGTGCGTTGATTATTTCCGTGAACTCCACGGGGCGGGGTGTGGTTATTAACTACGGCTACATACTGCTCAGGCTTGGTAATAAAACCTTTAGGCCTGTTGTTCATTGGTTTGCTCATCAATTAATACCCATACCAAACGCCACCGCCTACATAATCACAAGCCCAAGCCTAGGCCCCTACGGTTGGCCAATGGACACGGAGTTCGTGGTTGGTGGTCCAGGTAATGGTGGTGGTGTTGAGTTCGGTGCGTTAAATGCCTACCTAGCCCTTTATTACTGGAACGGTACCTCCTGGTCC
>Ga0081534_100367_pt1 | contig 15017 bp, 23 predicted proteins | sample MonGeyMetagenome_FD_71019 | JGI IMG/M metagenome (GOLD analysis project Ga0081534, IMG submission 71019) | Hypoxic/sulfidic aquatic microbial communities from Monarch Geyser, Yellowstone National Park, USA - MG (SPAdes) v1 (version 2) | ecosystem: Environmental > Aquatic > Thermal springs > Hot...
ACTTTATGTGAATTAACTCATGAAGCACTAGGTACCCGATTACGTCCTCACCGAGGTCTAGCAAATCCTTGTTTATGTATATCGTCCTCGTCCTGATATTGCTTGACGCCGCCTTTGTCTTAAGCCTCCTTACCCTAACCTTAACGTCCCTAACCCCAAGTAGGAGCGCGTACCTCGTGAGAGCCCTCTCAATGGCGCCTCTGTAGCTCATGGGCCTCACCTTATGAGTACCCAGTTTATGCCTAGGTCTATTAGGGCTTCATTAACGAATTTAATGATTTTCATGTCCCTGTCCCTAGCCAAATCCAACACTGCCAGTTCTATCGCCAATTCCCTATCCCCAGTTTTGTACCTCATGTAGTTCAATAGGTCATTTTTTACTTCATCTGCGCTATAACCATCAGCTGACACCTCAACGCCCCCTGAGGCATACCTTATCCTTATGTACCCATCCCTGCTCAGCAGGCTCACTACATCTTTTATTAACTCCTCGTAGTCGGAGCTATCGAACAGGTCTATTTCCACCATCATCATGTAGCCGTACAAGCTCCTCTTTACTATCCTTGTCATATTCTCGATGCTCGTTAATGCTATGTATGCGCCTTCCCTATCATCAACCACGTACCTCTGCATAATCTTCAACCAATCCCTCACTTCCTTTATGAACTCCAGAAGCTTGGTTCTGATTTGCTCGCCCATACGGTCAAATCATTGTTTTTCAGGTTTAAAAGAGTTACTTGCCCATGGTGGTTTTGATTTTGAGTGGGGTGTGGTTGTCCTCACTGGTTGTTCGGCTTCGCCAGGTAGTACCTCACGGAGTTTGTTGGGCTCACAATCTTTACTAGGTAGTACCCGCTCTGTGCCATATCCATCGCAGTAAGCTCAACGGCGTCCTCAGGTAGTAGGTTCGCTGTTAGTTTCTCGGCAATCACCTTGCTCAGGTCGCCTGCGTTGGGCGGTGTCGTGTATGTGATATCCCCATCGCTCAGGTGCTCCAGGAGTACCACGTCGTCGGGCCTCGCATTTATCATGCCCAGTACCGCATTTACGAGCATTTTCTCGCTAATCATGTCGGCTAGTGATAGGTCTATCGCCACCATGTTGGCGTCCAGTATTGAGTTCCTCAACTCCCTAATCTCCGTCTCTAGTGCGTTTGTTATTGCGAGTGCGTAGTACCTTATTTCATCCCTATTGGGGTTCGGCGGTTGCTTCCTCACCACAAGCTCAAGCATGCCTAGCAACCTCTTGGCGTTCCTTATGAACCCCATGACCTCATCCTCAATGTACCTCATACGGTTAAACCATCGCTTTTTTGGTTTAAAAGAGTTACTAAGCCGTAGATAAAAACCAGTAATTTTTAATTAATAATTAATAGGTACTTAATGTCACTTGTACAGTACCCACATTGCCCTTGCTGTCGCCCTTATCCTAATCACGTCCATGCCCCTCTCCTTAGCCACCGCCGTTACCGCAGTCTCGACCGCCACGTCTGGCTCCGCCAGCATGTTCATGAACTCCCTGTACCTCTCCATGATTTCGTCCTTAATATCCGCCCCATCCGTTATGGAAAGCTCATCCGCGTTCAACTCAACCATCGCCACTATCCTACTACCCAGCGCCTGCCTTATCCCAGGTAGCACCACCTGGTATAGTGCGTAGTCCCCATCAACCTCTATGCTAATCATCAACAAGCCCCTGGGTTTGGGGATTAAAAAGAGTTACTAATCATGGGCAACGGGCATCATCATCCCCATCAGAGACCCGAGTTCTAATCACCAGGGGGAAAAGGGTGGTTTTGAGCGGGGGCTTTGGGTGGGTGGGGTGTTACGGCACCTGGATTAGTATGAACTTGACCTTACCCTCATCATATAGTTTCTGTAAATCATCGGCAGTCAGTTCCTGCCCTGGCTGTAGTCTCGACGCCATCAGCTGAACAACGATTAGCTTATCCCCTCGGCTCAAGCTTATCGCCTGCCTACTAGTAGGCACCTCAACACCCAGCAACCTCGTCAAGAACTGCGCCGTTCCTATATGCCCAATCGCAGATACGTAGTAGGTTCCTAGCAACACTTTGACTTCATTAACATCAAGCTCCCTAAGCGTTATGTTCAGCTCCCAGTCCTTCCTTATCAGGTCCTTGAACATTTGTAAGCTTATTGAGTTTGCCAAGTAAATCATACGGTACTTCCCCCCTTGTTTGGGTTTAAAAGAGTTACCCCCACGTGAGTGGTGGGAAAAAGGGGGTTTGGTTTTGAGTGGGTGCCCAGTCTAGCCCAGCCTACTCGCCTGCGCCCTCTATTTCGGCGATGGCTCTCCTCAACTCACTAACAGCCCTCTCCAGCTCCTCGTATATGTCGCCGATTTTATCCAAGGCGTCCTCGGGTATGTCATTAAAGAGCCTATTCACGTTCACCAACCTCTCAATAACGCCCTGTAGTTCGCTCTTGTACTCGGGGTGCTCCCTCACGAATTTCCTAAGCATCACCATCGGCGCCTCAATGTAGTAGTCCCCCCTCACCCTCTCGAAACCCTCGGCGCCATCCCTAAGCAGTTCAAGGGCTTCGTGTAGCGTCTCCACGCCCCTCACCAAATGCTTTGCCTGTGCGCCCACAGCCCTCACCCCTCGGGTATTGCCTTCCTCAGCTCCTCAATCAACTCGTCAATCAACCTCACGATTTCCTCCCTATGCTTCCTAACCTCGTCCCTAAGCTCCGCCAGGTCATACTGCTCCTCGTGCTCCCCAATCGGTGCCGTTATTCTCCTATCAACCTCGCTCACTCGCCACCACCCCCTTCCTGCTCTATTGTGCGTATTAGGGCTTCTAAGTCCTCAACCGCCTCCTCAACCAGCTCCTTGATGTTTTCCAGGTAGTCCGCAACGTGGTTGGGCATGTTCCTCAGCATGTAGTTAGCGATTTCTAGGAGCACGTATGCGTGCATGCCCCTATCGTAGATGCTTACTTGCGTAGAGCCGTAGGCCTCAAGCAGGGCGCCGTCTGCGAAATCCACCCCAAGACCTTCAAGCACCGCATCAAGGGCTTGTAGGAATGTCTTTGCGTGCTCCAGGGCTTGCTCCACTTTTTCAATGTTGGGTAGTTTCGTTTGTGCCTGCCCGCTCATACGGTCATTTAATCGCATTTTGGGTTTAAAAGAGTTACTAAACCGTGGAGGTGCGGGGCACCTAGGCGCCGGCGCCCCATGCTTTAGGTAGGAAATCATTATTCTTTTATTATTGGTTTTAATTGGTGGGTAGCCCAGCCGATGCTTGGCACTACCTACAATGCACCTCTAACCAGCGATCAAGTGTCCAAACCCACTCCTCGGGCGTCCTTGGGTAGTGGGGCATATAAAGCCATATTGTGAACTCGCACCCCCTGTACACTATGATGGCTGTGTTCCTCTCGGTGTCCACATACTTGAATTTAACAATGCCTTCGTGGGCTAACTTGAGTAGTGCATCCACAACCATCCTAGCAATTGCTTCCTCATCCTCACGCAACCTCATGCACCACTCCCCCACGCTGGTTGGGTTACTGCGCGTTTCTCCCTAATGATTAGCGCACCCCTGCGCCTCTTTGCTTCAAAGCCCGCCCTCATTAAGGCTTTTATGAGCCAGTACACCACTGCGCCGAATTGTGCGTGGCAACTCGCCAGCGGTGGGCATAACTCAATGTTCAACTCTTCCAGTATGCTCTTAAGTATGAAGTAGGGTACCTTGTAAACACCGCCATGCTTCACGTTTGCTCGGTACCTCTCCAAATCCCTGAGCAACTCCCTAGCCACAGTCTCGGCGATCTTCTCGTAGCACTCACTCCTTGCGTGCCTGTCGGTAGTCTCCAGGCACCCTGGTGTAGGCATGGGAAAAAGCATGTTTTTTAGGTTTAAAAGAGTTACTAGTTCGTCAGGCAACCTCGTTGCGCCTAGCCACCTGTACCAGGTACGCCTCGTTTATGATGCGCCTCAACCTCTCCTCGCAATCATCCAACACGCTCATTAGGTAAGCCCTGTGTTGTTTTTTGTCCTCACCCACCCTCGGGGCGTTCTCCCTAAGCTCATTAACCCTCTGCATTAGTAAGCGTGCCTGGTTTATTATCCAAGCCCCCTCGCCTGTGGGGCAGGGTGTGCGGTACAGTGTTTGGTACAGGGGTTGGGTGCAGATCCTCAGGATACTTGAAACCCTGCTCCACTCCCTGGCCAGCGCATCAACCTCAACCCTGAGTTGGTGCACCTCGTTCCACCACAGGTCGTATTCGCTTGGCGACCCCATGTCAGTACACCTCGTTGATTACCCTCTTAAGTTTCTCATGGAGTTCGTAAAGTGCGTTTACCACCCCCACTATGTCCTTATTGCTCACCCTATCCTTATCCACGAGTAATTGCAATTCCACCTCAACCCACCTAAGTAGCTCCTGGGCGCGCCTGGCTATTTTAGCCCTCTCAACCGCCGTAGAGGGGTGGTGCCTCAACCTACCCCACTCCTTAACCAACTCATTGGCTTCCCTACTGAGCCTATCTACCTCATTGATTGCAATCATCACTCCTCACTCGTCTTTCGGGTTTAAAAGAGTTACTACTGCGTGGTTTCAATAACGGCAGTACATTCTTCATGCGGCAGCGTAATTAGTTTGTACATTGTTCTGTAGTGCCTATTAGGGGTTGGGTGAATGATTTCCCACGGTTGGTACAGGCACTCGGTGTACAATGAACCACAACACTCGGTGTTTACCCGCAAAAGAGTAAAGGTAATCATGGTTGCTGTGGCATGTTGGTAAGTTGTTCCTAGGGGTGGTTGTACATTTTTCAAGATGGGGGAAAAGGAAAAAAGGGGAGGGTGTTTTTGATTTTGGGCTTGCTTTTGGTTGTGCCAAAGAAGTTAGTCCAATGGCCTCCTACCCCTAACGAAGTCCTGTATTGTGTAGATTACGTATTTCCCAGGTTCAACATTAACGCTTGGGTGCTCCTCGTGGACTAGCCTTGTTGGTATCGTAACCTCAACATACACCTCACCCCTTATCCTGTCTATGTACGGCTTTACCCCCTCTAACGTGTGAGTATGCCCTGTTTCCCCCCTCACCATTACTCTCCCAGGCTCCACTACAGCGTTTCCGATCTCCACCCTCTTTTCAACCTGCTCCGCATCCTTCGGTATTTCCGCTATACTCCTCAAAATCACGTCTCCTTGTCGTATTAACAATATTTTATTGGGCATACCGGTCGGTAAAATCGTTGAGTTTGGGGTTTAAAAGAGTTACTCCATCGTGCCTAAACCTCAACAATCCTAACCCTGCCCCTAACGACTTTCTCCAGTGCGTTGTTTCTAAGCCCCAGGGCGTATTCAACGCATTTGCGGAATCCCTCGTTAACGCACTTCGGCGGTAGACTTATGGTGAATGGTTGTTTCGTTGTTTTGTCTATGCCTATCAGCCAGGACCCCAGTGGCATTGGTTCCTCAAGCTCCCTCACCGCGAGTATGTCCAGCCTAGCCCTGAAGAACTTCTCCGTGTCCTCGGCGCCGCCTAGGAGCGCCAGTACCCTGTAGCCCTCCCAGTTGCTCCTCACTGTGTATTTCACCACGCCGTCCCTATACTCAACGTAGCTACGGTAGTCGCTTAGGTACTCCATGCACCCCTCGCCCCCGCACTCGGCCTTCCTAACCTCGCTTATGTACCTACCCACCCTCCTAGCCAGCCTGTTGTGCCTCTCAACCCTCTCCTCAAGCCTCCTCAACCACCCCTCGGCGTTGCTCGCCACCTTCCACCTCAGTGCCTTGGATATCCTTATCGCCCTCTTGGTTATGCATGTTATTGCGTTTGATGGGTTGGGTATGTCCGTGCACCTGTACCTCATGTAGTCCTCGGCGGCTGATCCCCAGGTCAGTATGCCAACCCTCTCTGCCAGTCGCGCCGCGGTTGTTGCGTCGTCCACCAGGGCGTCAGCTATCACGAGCTTCGCCAGCGCCTCCCTGCCTTCCTTGCTCGTTATTTCTATTACCGTGAACTCAAACCACCTGTACGCCCTGCTCGCCTCTAGCAATAGCGGTGCAATTGCATTTAGGAGTATTGGCATGTTGTAAATGCGCGCATAGTGTTTTGTGTACGTCCACGGGTGTATGTATAAGCCGTCGGGGAGGGCGATATCCGCCTTAGTAGGTATGACCACCGCATCGCCTAGCCCGCTGTCTAGGCGCTTCACCACAAGGGTTGCCACATCACTCTCCAGCACCGCCCTAGCCACATCCGCCAGTTTCCTCAGCTTCTCAGGCTTTACGGCGCCCGCGCCCACCGCCTCCAGCACTGCCTTCCTTACCTCAAGGATTTCCTGCTCGCCTATCTCCAGGCTGGGCATGGTGTTTTTGGTGGTTTTTAGGTTTTAAAAGAGTTACTAAACCTCGGTGATGTTTATGGCTTTTGCGTCCAGGTCCTCCACGGTTGGGTGTAGGTTGTCGTCCCTAAGCCCCAGTATGTACTCTTCGCACGTCCTTATTGTCATTATGGCGCACTTCCTCGGTAGGGATATGGCGAATGGTTGTTTTGTCGCCTTGTCCACCCCCACCATCCACGACCCATCCACCCTAAAGGTTAGCTCCCTCTCCCTCAGGGTTACTATGTTTAGTACCAGCCTTGTGAATTTGCTTCCTGAGTTCACGCCCGTTATGATTGGGGCGGTGAGCACGGGTTTTTTCAGGTCGGGGTCTGGGGCTAGTGCGTATATCACCTCGCCGTTGGGCTTTAGCTCAACGTAGCTTGGGTAGGATTGTAAGTAGTTGTATGCCCTGCCGATGTCGCTGAATTCACCGAGGTTTTCGGCGGGCCTGATGTCCATTATTGGTAGTGCCGATGCTAACCTTGTGGCAATGAAGTTGTGTCTCTCCACCATCTTCCTAAGCCACCCAACCCTCCTCTCTATTGTTGCCATGGCTTTTTTGCGTATTTCGTCCCTAGCCTTTATTGTGTTCCTAATCATGCACAGTATGTCTGTGGGGTTGCAACCGCGCGTCAGGAGGTCCATGTAAACGTCATCAACGTCCTGCCTTCGTATCCCAATTTCGCGGTATAGCTTATCCACCATTCGGTACAGGCTGTTCGTGAGTACCTCGCCGAAAGCGAGGTACGACAGTATGGCTAGCCTCGCTATGTAGGACTTAACCGCGTTGTTCAAGCAAACGAGGTACTCAACCGCGTCGTAATACGCGGTTTTCCTCACTGCGTGTTGGTTGAGGGTTTGGATCGCCTCTGTGGCTATTGCGAACGGTAGGTAGTCCAGCCGTATCAGGACCCCCGCACTCCCGTCCTCGTCGGAAACCACTGCGTAGAACCAATTATTCATTCTAATCCTAACTAGTGCTTGCTCCTTCGTTAGGATGGACTTCAGGATCCTTATATACTCTGCATCATCTAGCTCAAAGTCGGTCACCTCCATGAGGCGCCTCACCATTACCTCACGCGCCTCCTCAACAAAGTCCTCGTTGATTTTTGGGGCAGGCATGGTTCCCTCATCGTTTTTGGGTTTAAAAAGAGTTACTACCTCGTGGTTACACCTCAATGACTTTAATGTTGTCCTTGTCCGTGTTCGTGGTGGGCCTTAGTCGTGTGTTCCTAAGTCTCAGGATATACTCAATACATACTTGTATTGGCATTGCCACGCAGTTCCTGGGTAGGGATATGGCGAATGGTTGTTTTGTTGTTTTGTCTATGCCTAGCATCCACGACCCATCGCATGTGAAGTGGGGCGTGTACTTCCTCAGGGTTACTATGTTAAGCACGAACCTCACGAACCCTGGGCCGGCGTTTACGCCCGTTATGATCGGCATGACCACTATGGGCTTGAGCAGTACTGTGTCGCGTAGTGCGAACCTGGCTGTTTCGCCGTTGTACTCAACGTAGCTTGGGTAGATGCGGAAGTACTCATCCATCCTGCTCTTGTCCTCAATCTCTTCCTCCCTAACCCACTTGATGCTCTCCAGTGGTAGTTGCATGTGCTCAACAATGAAGTTGTGCCTCTGCACCAACTTCCTGATCGCCCCCACCTTCCTCTCAACCGCCCTAACCGCCCCTTTGCGGATATCGCCCCTAAGCCTCCAGGCGTTCCCTATTAGGCATTGTATGTCAGTGGGGTCGCAGTTGCGTGTTAGGGCGTCGGTGAGTAGGTCATCAAGGTCTCTAAGGCGGGCTTCCCCAACCTCATACAGCACATCCAGCATCCCCCGCAGGGCTTTCGCCATTTTCGCAAGCACGGCTAACCTCGCTACGTAGTCCCTGGCCTCCTTGCTTGTTATCACGAATGTTTCCTCTCCGTAGCGTATCCCGTGGCTAACCGCGTGCATGCGGAGCCAGTGTATTGCGCCGGCGATGGTCGTGAGGGGCAGGCTGTTTAACCTCGTGAAGAATATTGTGTCCGAGTTCTCGTCCTTGACCACTGCCGAGTACTCCCTATCAACAATAACCACCACTTTTTCGCCGGCTAGGATTTTCCTCAGGTCGCCTATTTCGTCCATGCTGAGTACGGTTTTCGTATCATCCACCACCCACTCAATCATTGCGTTGCGGGCAACCTCAATCAGTGCCTCGTTAATTTTTGGAACCGGCATGCACTCTCCATTGTTTTTTGGTTTTAAAAGAGTTACTAAACCGAGGAATAAGTATTTTAGTACTCCTCAACCTTGACGTCCCCCTTTACTGTTTTCCTCAGTTGGTTGTCCCTAAGTCCGAACGCGTACTCCCTGCATACGTGTATCGGTATCGCCACGCAACTCCTGGGTAGGGATATCGTGAATGGTTGGTTTGTGCTCAGGTCAACCCCGAACAGCCACGACCCAAGTGATTTCGTGCTGATTATGTCTAGCTTCGCCCTGAAGAACTCATCATTCTTCTCCACACCGCCTAGGAGCGCCAGGGGGCTCACTATTTCGCACCTCCTCACCTGCACCCTGGCAACCCCATCCCTGCTGTAGCTAAGGTTGCTCCCATACCACCTAAGCTCTGCGTCGCTGGATCCTACCTCGGTTATGCGTATCTCCCTCACGTACTCCCTCGCTAGCTTAACCACCAGGTTGTGCAACTCAACCTTGCGCCTGAGCCACCTCAACCAATTATCCACGTGCCTCTGCGCCGCCTCTATGGCTTTTTCCCTCGCCCTCAGGGTTGCCTCGATCATGCAGTCAAGGTCATCCCTGCATTGGTGTAGCTCCTCTACGTACTTTTCGAAAAAGCCTTTGAGTGCCCCGATGCCGTGTAGCTCCCTCGTTGTGATCCCGAGCCTGGTTATCAGGTGGCTCAGGGTCAGTAGCTTCTGTACGTACTCCCTGGCGGGCTTTGGTACAATGTGGATTATGAACACGTGGTAGTCGTAGTACGGTATGTACTTGACCGCCAGCTCCCTTAGTTTGATAAGCACGTCGAACGGCAGGTAGTGCATGTTTAGTATTGCGTGGGTGTTTGACTGCCACCACGGGTGCCAAAACAACGACCTTATGTTAAAGAGTCTCCTGTCCACAATCATGGGTAGTATGACGCCCCTACCGTCCTTGTAGATCAAGGTTGCGTGTGCGTTGTTTATCGCCCTCTTCTCGGTGTCAGGCATGTCCGGTATTGCCGTGGCTTCCCCCAACCACCTCATCAACCTCTCCCTATACTGCCCAACCACTCTCTCCACGTCCAACTCCAGGTAAGCCGGCATGGTTACTACCGTGTTGTTTGGGGTTAAAAAGAGTTACTTTCTCACCGACCTGTGTAATTACTTATTTAGTAATTAATAATTGGATTTAGTGCACTTTCTAAGTACTATATTAATCATTTGAAAAAAGAGTTTGGTGTATGGTGGAGGTTAGGGTTAAAGTCCACAGCCGTGGACTACACGGCGGGTCGCTCTACAGCTACGAAATACCGTTGCATAAAATGATGCTCGACATAATGGATGATGTTGATGAAGCACTGAGTGAGGTTGATTTCGAGATGCAGGTAGAGTGCGATGAGTACGATGAGGAGTGCATCGATGGTGGGTATGATTTGTTGGGGCTGGAGCAGTCCAGGGCAGTGGGTGAGACGGAGGAGGTGCTCAACAGGTGGAGTAAGAAGGTGCAATTGCCTTTCATTCTCTCGTATGTCGATGCTTGTGATGAGTACGATGCGTGCTATTACGACATCTACCTCGCCAGTATCGCTGACTTGTTCAGGTGGTGGGGTGGCCCAATCGACCGTGACGTAATCATTGATGCGTTGGTTACGGAGTACCAATTCTCCATCTCTGACGCGGACGGCTTGGTGTTCTTCGACCCCAAGGTTAGGACGTCCATCCACGCAATCGAGGTACCCAGCACCATACTCAAGCCCCTGTGGTACAGGGACGACCTAGGCAGGGCGATCGATGTGGCGAGGAAAATATTCCTTAAAACACCCCTCGGGATACCGGAGGACCCTGACAAGGAGGTGGTGCATGAGCACACAGTGAAGATAGCGTGAGGTTGCGCCGCCTCGAAAACCCATTAAAAACACACCCCCTCTTTTCCCTTGCGAGTTCCTTATTAATTATTTAAGTTAGGGGTTTTTGGTGGTTGTATGGGGCTTGCGGGTAACGCGGTTAATGAAGTAATGGAGAGGTTGGGTAGGGCGTGTAAGTACGCGTTGGGCATAGCGATTGATTGCACAAAGGGGGAGTGCTCGCCTGAGAATGCCCGTGATTTGGCGGTGTCAATCGCCGATGAGGTCGAGCGCGCACTGGACGCCTTGGAGGCCTTGTTAGGCGCCAGGGTGCCTGAAAACGTGAGGAGGGAAATACAGGAGAGGTGGGAGGAACTCGATAAGGCGGAGGAGGAGTGGCTCGGCAGCGAGGGTGGGAGTGAGGAGGAGTGATTAAGGCGCGCCCTCGGGGCGCCGTCAAAACCAAAATCCCCTTAGCCCTCGTTGTTGGGGGCTAGGCCTGTGGGGTTCTTAGGTACTCGGTGATTGGTACCAGTTGTTCGGCAGCCCGCCTCTTCCTCGGCCTACGCGACCTCAACCTCCTGTATAGCCTAAACAGCTTGACCCTACCCCTCGTGGCTGGTTTGGGCAGTTCCTCATTGGCTGGCGTTGTTTGGTTTGGCGTGAGCAAGCCCTCGTAGATGCTCGCCAGCAGGGTGTTGAAGCTTTGTAATTGCTCAACCAATGCCTTCGCATACTCGAGCGCATCACTGTCGCTGCCGCCACTGCTTCTTAGGTGTTCCAGCACCTCGCGGAGCCTGTTGGTGATTAGGTATGGCGCCGCATCGAGTGCATCGCCCACGTCGCCGCCGGCCTTTGCGTATTTCCTCAATACCCTCGTTAGGCTGTCGGCTAGTGTGTCCTGGCTTGTTGTGTCTAGTTCGTGGATGTCGAAGCCATCCCTGAAGGCGCCAAGGTCTATGGTGCCTAGGCTCTTAATGATGTTGTGGACGGTGGCCCTAAGTACTACGAAGTTGTTGCCGACTGCTTTCCTAACCTCGCCGTATCTCCATAATTCGCGCGCGACCTCTAGCTCCAGCTCTGTGTTGGTGGGCATACGTGCCTACTCACGTGTTTTTATGAACAAGGCGCACAACTGCTTGTTCGCGTTCTCCCTCTTCCATGCATCCAGCCCATACTCATCACGCAGTAGTATCAGCATGTGCGTGATAACCCAAGTCAGCCTTGCGTCGTGGCTCCTAGTGCCGTTGTGCAGCTGCAGTCTCATTAGTATGTTCCTCAACTCCCTACAGGTGATTTTGTAAATGCCGGCATGCCTTACGTTAGCCCTGTACCTATCCAGCGTTTGCATCAGATAATCAACGAGGATCTTCGCCACCAATCGTGGGGCGTACGTCCTCAACGCCGACGCGTATATGTCGGCCTGTACATACACCACTTCCCTCTTTTCGAACACGAAGGGTATGTACCTACCCCCCAGGAAATCCTCGGCGTATTTCCTGGTTAGTTTGCCCGTCAGCTTCCTCGCATGGTATGCGCTCATTATTTCGCACCTACCCACCACATGCACAACCCTAACTCCCCCCTCGACCTGCACCTGGGCCTGCATCGGTTTTAACGCCGTGTTTGGGGTTAAAAAGAGTTACTAATCCGTGAATTGATTCACAGAGGTTACCTTAGGTAACCCTAGGTTAACCAGGGGTTACCCACCGTGAAGAAAGGGCTTGTGGTTTTGAGGTTTTTTGCCTGGCCGGCGCGTCAGTGCTCTGCGGTGGTTTGTAGTTGCTCGAGTAGTTGTTTGATGCGGTTCATTAGGTCGTTTATCTTCCACTCAAGCCATGGTACGGCGTCGCCCAGCTCCTTGATTGCCATGGCGTCCATGAGCTTTTCTCTCGCCATCACGACATCCCCGTTTTTAGCCGACTCCTCAGCCTCACTAACCATCTTCTCAGCCATCGTGACAGCAATGGTTGCAAGCATTTCATCATTGCCGATTACGTCATCCTCTATGAAGGCAGCTACAGCATTCATTATTTCAGCGGACCTCTTCAAATGCTTCAGTGCTTTCCCCAACATCTCCTGTAGATTGGGCGGTAGTGTCTTCATGACACTGGGCAATGTGTTTTGTGCGTCCTCAACCTCGTTTGTAACGCGCCTCAGTTCGCTGAGTATGTTTACAACGAATGCTGCAGCCACAGCGCCCCTGTTTGCGTCCTTCCCAGGCATACGGTGTTTCCTCCCTTGTTTGGGTTTAAAAGAGTTACTAATCCGTGGGGTAAGGGCGTGTTGTGGCTACTCTGTGGCTACTTCGTATGGGAGGTTTTGGAGTAGCTTCTCGGCGGCTTGGAGTGTCTTGCGTGCCCTCACCACGAGCCATGGTGATAACTCCTCAATCACGCCCAGTAACTCCCTAATCGCCAGCACCCTCTCCAACTCCTTGGTTGCTTTTTCCCTGTCCTTGTCCATGAGGTCCACCGCCTTGATTAGCGCCTCCTGCGCCCTAGCCACAATGATTGTTGTGACTCCCGTCTCGTTCAGTGCATAATCTATTAGTTGCTCAAGGTCGTGGGTGGCGATGGTTAGCTCCGTTATTACGCGCCTAATCCTACTCCGCACCTCTGGGTCGTTTGTCCTGAATACCACGGACCACAGTGTATCAAGTGCACTGGAGGCTTCGTCGTGCGCCGCTATCAAGTCCCCCACAATGCTTATTGACTCATCCCTCACGAACACCTGCTCCCGCATATGCACATACACCTTACGTGTGCTTATAAGGCTGGCGGCTCCTTGCCCTTAACCTCTAAAGGATTGATTCATCAAATCGCCCTTGCATTCCTTGGGGTTACAACTGAAAGAGGCGCTAGTTGAGGAGTTGCTCCTGCCAGTCTACGCCTACCACAAACTCCTTGCTTTTTTCGTAAATTTCCTTGATTGCGTCGGTTAGGGCGTCCACGGACTCGTCGCTGGAGAATGTCACGCCCTCCATGATTTCCCCCTCCCCCTTGTTTTGGGTGTTGGTGTAGACTATCGCCCTTAGCTGCTTGAAGCCCTCCTCCGTGAATTTCCCGCCTAGTTCGTATGCGTTGTACTCCCTTAGGAACTCCCCGCACTTCTTGATTAGCGAGACCTCGTAAACAGGTACCCCCTGTTTGTTTTCGAATACGTATGTCGTCGGTGCGGTGCCGCACCTCTTCGTGGATACGAACTGCAGTGTGTACAGCGGTATTAACTCGCCCGAGACCATCAGCCACTCGCCGCTTAGCAACCTCTCCCTCACGTCCTTGATCACGTCGTCGATGCTGGCATCCCTACCGACCCACCTGTAGTTATCGAGTATCCTGCGCCAGACCTCTAGGCTGTCGAGTACCGACTCGCCGTCGTGCATTGGGTAGCCAAGCATTAATCTGCACTCGCCCCTGTGGTTCTGCAGCACAGCCATTTGGGCGCCCGCCCACTCATCGTTGTTGATTTCAACACCCGTGATTTCGCCCAATGCCCTTTGCACGTCGTCCTTCCTCGCCAGTAGGAATGCTGTGAATGGGGTTTCGTGTGTGAACATTTCACGTAGCCCCGCTGCCGAAATGAGCTTGGCGATGCATTGCTTGTCACCCACAACCGCAACCCACCTACCACTCTTAACCAAGCTCCTCACCACGGGTAGTGCGTCCATGACCTCGTCAGAAAGTGCCAAATCCCTCATGACAAAGACTGTGTAGAACTGTATGTCCAACTCACCCAATTTGAACATGGCCAACCTAGTTAACCTCCTTGGATCTCTCGGGTCTGCGCCCATACGGTTAAGCCATCGCTTTTTGGGGTTAAAAAGAGTTACTAGGTCGGGCGAGCCACGGAGGTTTACCGCCGGTATACCGCCGGTATACCTCTGGTTAACCACCGTGGTTTTGAAGGTCGGGTTGTTGCCGCGTTACGCCACCCTACCGCTAGCATATAGCAATGCCCTCACCGCGTTTTTCACGAGCTCGTTTGCCGGCGCCAGCAGGAGCTTGTACTTCCTCAGTAGCGATGTTAAGGCCTCACCGCTTAGCGCCGCCCTTAGCCCAATCAACGTGAGCACCATCGCCGCCAGGTCGGCTAGTGCGTCTATGCTCGTGTAAGCCGCCTCGTAGAGCCTCGGGAAGTAGGTTTGCGAAGCATAGCCACTGTACACGGCCAGCATTCGGTCCACGTAACCGAACGGGTCTGACTCAAGTATGTCGTTTATGGCGCCGGACAGCAGTTCCTGGTGTATCCTCGATATCGCCGCTAGCGATGTGATTACGGTTTTGTAGAAGGGCACCATTGCCGAATACCTCGCTACGTATATTGAGAGTTTACTCCATGCCGCGCCCAGCCCAGTCGCCCCAAAGGCGCGTTTTCGCCCGCCCATCAACCTATCAATCACGTCTTCGGTTAGAACCCCACCAACGGCGCCCGCTAAGTAGATGCTCACCGGCACATCCACAGGCCCAGTCCTTACGCCCTTAACCGCAGCCACCGCGTACCCAACCTCCTCGTCTGAGTGCCCGAGGAACAGCGTTGCTGGGTACACGAACCTAGCCACGTCACACAGCGTCAAGCCGGTGCCACCGATGGGGCTGGTGAT
>Ga0081534_100368_pt1 | contig 15006 bp, 12 predicted proteins | sample MonGeyMetagenome_FD_71019 | JGI IMG/M metagenome (GOLD analysis project Ga0081534, IMG submission 71019) | Hypoxic/sulfidic aquatic microbial communities from Monarch Geyser, Yellowstone National Park, USA - MG (SPAdes) v1 (version 2) | ecosystem: Environmental > Aquatic > Thermal springs > Hot...
CCTATGGAGCATAGCGTGTTCCCGCACTTATAGTCCCTCAGCTCATACGCCTCCCTCAGGATGTTCACAAGCTCCTCTCTTAGGCCCAGCCTCACCGCCGCTTCAACGGCCCTCTCCTTGACGTTCCTCGGCGCAAGGAGGACGTAGCTGCCCTTAGGGAGCCTCGACAGGACCTCGAGGGTCCTGATCTCGGAGCCCCCCATGGTGTCGCTACCTCTTAGCATGTGTGACAGAATGAAGTAGACCGCTACCTTCAAGTCCTCTGCCTTCTCGATCCAGGCTTGACCGCGAAATAAAAAAACTTATGGCACTTAGTTAACTTGGTCCTTGTCTTCCTTTAGGAGCGGCCCGATAAAACTAATGGCGAAAAGGCTAGACTTTGACATTGTCATAGCTGAGGCAGCAGCTGCAGGCTTGGTTGAAGACCACAGAGACACCGTTGACCTCTAAGCTTACCTTCCCGGGGCCTACTTTGACCGAGGCCTTGTAACCTAAGCTTTGCTGTTTACACGCGTAGGAGGTTAATGAGAGACTTGTCATTAGTAAAGGAGGAGCTTCCTGCTGCAGCTTAAGGAGGTGGCCAGTCTTAGCAAGGTCCTCAGGTAGCTTTGGCCAGCACTTGAAGGCATATTTGGTGGCATAATACGTAGTTATTGCCAAGGCCCCAAAGATTGTTCTTTGTAATTTCACATCACCTATATACTTCAGCCTGACGCTCAGCTCCTCCCTTTTAGCTAAGTAGCCTAGGAGGGCTGTCAGCCAGCCCCTCTCTACAAGCTTCCTAACGGACAGCGCCTTCAGGGCCTTCTCCTTAGCCTTTGTCAGGGCTCAGCAACTCAGCTCAATATAAATTGATAACCTAAGATTTAAAAACATGATGTCTGCACATTAACATTGTCTCGTAAGCTCCCTATTAGGGTTCTTGCCTTCTCAGGCCTTTGTGGATACCGTTTGCGAGTTTGTTTATAAACTCTCTCCCTTTAGGTGACGCGAGGAGAGGGCCGAAAAGGACCTTCCCATTACAAAGGCTACGTCAGTAAGGCTTTCATACACCTCTTTAACTTTGTAGCACCTCAAAGTCAGCTTAACGTCTGACAGGCTCGGCCTCAGCTCCAGGGGCAAAACTCCAAGCTCTGGCTGTAATAAGAGTTGTAGCCACCTCTTGTAAAACCTTTCGGCACACAAGTATACGTTGATGTCATTGTTAAGTAATCTATAGCCTATAAGTTTATAGCAATCATGATTTGAAGGAAAGCCTTAGCCCGCTTTAGGTAAGCCTCGCTACCTTCTTCAGATGTAAACTCAGGACCCCAGCTCTCTCCGTGCACCATGTAGAACGTCAGTCTTTCATCGGTGAAGTACATGAGACCGCCGACCTTTAATGAACAGGTAAATGTAAAGCTGTCGACGCTGATCGGGAGCTCCCTAAGCAAGTGGGCACTAACCTCAAGGGCGCTCCTTCTGACCCCCAGTGAGCTGCTGTTAAAGTCCGCCCTAGCCCTTACCTAGGCTTCATTATTAAGTTTACATGCACTTTCTTAGTATTGAGATATGTTACTATACGTTATAGTCTTTGTCCTAATTAGAAACCAATAGTGCTGTTTTCTTGTCAGCCGCGTCTCAAGCTTTTCGTAGATTAATATCTTTAAAGGACCCTGACACCTTGGCCCTGGAAGAGGCAGTGAGGGTAGCGCTGGCCCTTATCTCAACCGGAGTCGGCGGATCTGAGAAGCTGTCCCTAGAGATGTACAGGGCCCTGAGAGACCTTGACTACGAAGTCGACCTCTACACGGCCTCCTTCAACGAGAGGGCCTGGGAGGTGTTAACCAGCGGCATGAACGGCATACCGAGGCCGATAGTACTCGGGGAGCCGCTTATAAGCAGATTCTTCAGCAGGCCTGTGCTACTCAGAAATCTTTTAGTGACGTCATATTTGGTTAGAAGGCTCAGGCATTTGGTTAGAAGGCTCAGGCTCCACTACGACTTAATTATTGAGACCTTCCTTGGCGTGCCCCTTAAGTGGGTTGACGTCACTTACGTGCACTTCCCGCTTGCCGGCCTTCTGAAGTTCTATTTGGAGCACCAGTACAGGTTGCGCCTCTATGAGAGGACCTACAACTCGCTAGTAGCCTGGATGACCAGGGCGCTCTCAGACGACACTAAGCCGGTTATGACCAACAGCACCTGGACAGCTAAGTACATAAGGGAGGCATATGGTAATAAGAGGGTCTACGTAGTTCACCCCTCAGTTAACGTAGAGGAGCTCTCGTCAATAGGCGGCGACAGGGGCAGGATAGTTCTGACGGTGAGCAGGATGGACTGGGGCAAGAGGGTGACGGAGATCCCAGAGGTGGCTAAGCTTGTACCTGAGGCCGAGTTCTACCTCGTAGGCGCAACAGGTCCGGCCTCAGGGCCTGTGATCAGGGAGCTGGAGAGGAGGGCCAAGGAACTGAGGAACTTCCACTTTGAGACGAACGTGCCAAGGAGGAGAATACTGGAGCTTATGTCGCAGGCCTCCATCTACCTTCACCCTCCCTTCGCCGAGCACTTCGGAATAGCTATTGCTGAGGCCGCTGCGGCAGGGCTAGTGCCAGTGGTCTACAGGGACGGGGGAGGGTGGACCGACATAGTCTCAAGGATTGACCAGGGACTTGGGTACACGAGCGTTGAGGAGGCGGCTCACATAGTTAGGTCTCTGCTTAACGACCCTGGGAGGCTAAGGGAGCTCTCGGCTAGGGCCAGGGAGGTGGCAAAGGGCTTCAGTTATGACAGGTTCAAGGAGAGGCTTAACGAGGTAATTAAGGAGCTGGCAAGGGCTTAGGACCAAAGAGGAACTAACGTCTACAACGCCATATAAAGGCAATGACGGCCTTAGAGTGGCATAGACCTAATAGAAGCCTCGTTTTGTCTTGACGTCCACGAGCTTAGGTATCCTCAGCGTATTAGAGACAACCGGCAGCTGACGTGGCTAGGTAGCCATGACCGCTAATGTAAATCATTCAAATAAATAACGTTATCAACGATTTAACTCATCTTATACTATTTAGCGACTGGCCATAGCAGACGCGCTAAGGCCGCAACCACGTTGTGCCTAGCTTCCAGCTAACCCCTAAGAGTTGTGAGGCTGGTCAGATAGCAGGCGAGGTGCCTGACCTTCGACTTTCCTTATAGGGCCAGGGGTTTCAGCCAAGACTCAGGGGCTTGTGATCACACTCCCCTAAACGTCTGTTAAGTTATTTTAGGCCTGATGTTCTTACAGTGATATTTACTTTGGCTTAGCTTTGAACTGTGTCTTAGAGGCCTACACTCGAAACCAAGCTCCTTAAGTGAGGTGAGGAGCTTGTCGTTACTGACGCTGGTAATGTGAGGGTGCGTCTCAAATATTATGTGCTCGAAAGCTCTAAGCCTCTCCCTCTCAGGCCCAAGTATTACTTGGGCCTCGCAGCCCTCGCAGTCCATCTTGAGCAAGTAGGGGTCATCAACCATCTTGAGGAGGTCGCTGATAGTGACGCCAGGTACCTTGCAGGGGCCACTGCCCTTAAGCGTGGAGAAACTACCGGACAGCCGCACGTCATAGTCACATGGGATGCTCGCCGGCTCATCACTGAGGGCCGCGTTTAACACCTTCACCTTGTCAGCGGCGCCGCTCAACCTCACGTTCTCCTCTGCGCACCTGGCCACGTTGGGCAGGGGCTCAACGGCAATCACCCTCCTTGCCCCGTTGAGGATGAAGTAGAGAGCAGTGTCACCTACATTGACCCCAACGTCAATAACGTCCCTGCCCCTGAGGCCAGAGAACATCTCAGGGACCTCGTAGCCACCCTCTGCGAAGGTCTCATTTATAGTAACGACATCCACGCAGTGAGCATCAAAGACGGCGAGGACGCCATTGACCTCTAGGCCTACCCTCTCTGGGCTCACGTCGATTGAGGCCTTGTTGCCTGAGGCCTGCAGCTTGCATGCATAGGAAGCCAAAGAGAGGGCTGTCACCAGCCAAAGGAAGGCCTCCTGAGGCTTAGGGAAGCGACCGGCGGCCCTAGCCAACTCGTCAGGCAGCCTTGGCCAGCACTTTGTGGCATAATACGTAGACATTGCCAAGGCCCCAAGCTCGTCCCTCTGCAGCCTTACATCACCTATGTACTTCAGCCTGACCTCTACCTCTTCCCTCTTAATTAAGTAGCCTAGGAGTGCGGTCAGCCAGCCCCTCTCTACAACCCTTCTCAAAGCAAGCGCCATTAAGGCCCTCTCCTTAGCTTCAGCTGAGCTCGGCAACTTAGCTTAACCTTAACATAGATGAAGCCAACTTAAATAAAAACAATAATGTCTGCAGGCCCTGTCAGGGCCCCACTTCCTGTAATATTGACTCGTGCTGTCGGCCTAGCAGGGCCTTGATGAGCTCTCAGGCTAGTGGAGAGGTTGAGGAGTACGCTGTGCAGGAGGGGCAGGCCTAGGCGGTCCAGCAGACATGTCAGTGTCCGCTGTAATATCTACTCCGATTGAGCAGTGCCGCTGAGCGCCCTGCAGACACTGATGACAGTGTGTTAAGAGACCCCAAGTGCCTAGTCAAGTGTCTGCAGGCACTCCTAGTAGCTACATGGCCTTACAGGAGGAGCAGGGTCACAAGGACTGTCAGGCCCTTACGACCTGAGGGGCAAGCAGTGGCTGGAGACCGGCCAGAATGTGGTCCTAAGCGACCATGAGGCCTTCTCCCACTGCTGCCCTTTACCACGTAACCTTGCGTGGAAAACACTGAGGGCTGACACTTACGGGAGGCTGTCCTCCGTGCCTGGCCAGGCCGAGCGCAGCTGGGCCCTGCGTCATAGTATGGCCCAGCTTGCAGCCTCACCCAGCGTACAGGGGCCAGCACTTTATGTCCCTGAGACACATGAGGGGACACTGACTCAACAAGGGCCAAGTGCTCGCGCACGTGGCGTCCCTTGGGCACTTCTCTCGGACACACGCTCAATCAGGCGCCTTAGCCCTAGGGACACCGCTGGCGTGTTCCGCGGACACAGCTAGTGTCCCCTTAACATGTCCTGTGTCCCTTGCACAGGAAAATAAAAAGTGAGGAAATCGAGGGAGGCCTAGGGCCAAGTCCCAGCCCTCCTCGGCGCGTAGCCCTAGCCCCTGCCGTTACCTTAGGCTGCAGGCTGCACCTATAATGACGCGGTCTGCCGCCCCGCGCTCCTGGGCCGTGTCCCTTGGCCAAGGCTGAGACACTTGAGGGAGACACCTCTTTGGTGTCTCCGCAAACCCAGCACGTTATAGCCTTCGGACGCCCTACTGACGGAGGGCCCATGGTAGTACAGAGTGAGGAGGAGCTGAGGAAGAGAGTCCAGGATGGCTGGAGGCTCGCAAGGGACAGGAAGGGCTTCAAGATAAGGGGGCCGGGAGGGAGGTGGGAGAGGGTCTAAAGGGAGCTGAAGCAGGAAGCGGCTAGGCTCTACGCCCAGCAGAGGGCCGAGAGGGGTAGGGGGCCCAGCGCCTGCGATGAACTGCTCAGGGAGAAGGAGGACGAGTGCCTTGACAGGCTAAACGAGTGCTCCAACACCTACGCGCCCCTGTTGCTCAAGTCGCTGAAGCTCATAGCGCTCCTTGACGTACTGTTTGACGCGCTGGCCCAGGGCAGGCTGAAGGGCCTGCCGGCCATGCCAAAGGAGGCGGAGGCCCTCAGAGCCTACGTAAAGCCCAAGGCCGATAAGCTCTGGGGCGAGATGTATAAGGCTTTGAAGGAGAAGAAGGGCCTCGACGACAATCTCCTGGCGGAGGCCATCATAAACGCTGAGCTCTGAGCCCACCAACTGCGGTAAGCCCTGAGGCCGCATTACGTGCAGATCTATGGGGGAAGGCCATAGTTGCCTACATAGCGACCTGACTAACACCGTCCTGCCTCAGGCCCCTTCGAGGCTGAACCCCCAGGCCGTAAGTGGACGCCTACACGCCGCTCTCGTGAAGAGAAATCTAAGCGCGTTGATGAGCGACCTGAGGGAGGCCTTAGCGTTATGATGTCAAGCCTTCACAGTAACCTTGGCCTGTTGGTCTCTCAGACCTTTAAATCTTAGAAGTTATTTGCGCCCCAGAGAATACTCTATGAGAGTAGCCATGGTTCACGCTCTCTTCGAGGTGGTCGGGGGCGACGCCAGGCTAGCCCTTGACATGTACAGGGCCCTGAGGGAGCTGGGCCACGAGGTTGACCTCTACACGGCCCACGTAAATGAGGGCGCTTGGAGTGCGCTGACGGGTGACCTGAGGGAGGCCCCGAGGCCCATAGCCATTAAGGAGCCCTTGGCCAGCAGGCTGGCGGGCAGGGCCTTGGCCCTCAGGTCGATCATGGCGACCTCAGGCCTTGTGAGGGGGCTTAAGGGGTCTAACCTAGGCTACGACGTCGTTGTGGACACCTACTCCAACGTCCCAATGCGTTGGGTTAGCGCAGCCTACGTTCACTTCCCCGCGGCGTTACTCCTTGACTTTCACAGGGCCCACCGCAGGCTTAGCCTTCACGAGAGGCTCTACTATGGGCTTGTGGGCAGGGAGGCCAGGAGGCTTGCGTACAGGCGCACCGCTGTCATGACGAACAGCGCCTGGACGGCAGAGCGCGTGAAGAGGGCATATGGAAGCCAGAGGGTCTACGTTGTTCACCCCCCGGTTAACGTTGAGGAGCTGTCAACATTAGGAGGTGACAGGGGCAGGGTAGTGCTTACAGTCAGCGGGATATATCCAGAGAAGAACGTCCTGGCCATAGCTGATATTGCAAGGCTTGTTCCTGAGGCGGAGTTTTACCTCGTAGGCGCGACAGGCCCTGCGTCAGGGCCTGTGGTCAGGGAGCTGAAGAGGAGGTCTGAGGGCCTGAGGAGCTTCCACCTAGAGACTGACGTCCCGAGGAAGAGGATACTTGAGCTCATGTCTCAGGCCTCGATATACCTTCACCCTCCCTTCGCAGAGCACTTCGGCATAGCTATTGCCGAGGCCGCAGCAGCAGGGCTAGTCCCAGTAGTTTATAGTGACGGGGGTGGCTGGACTGACATAGCCTCAAGAATAGACCAGGGACTTGGGTACATGAACATTGAGGAGGCGGCGCATATCATTAGGTCGCTGCTTAACGACACTGGGAGGCTAAAGGAGCTCTCAGCTAAGGCAAAGGAGGTGGCAAAGGGCTTCAGCTATGAGAGGTTCAGAGAGAAGCTTAATGAGGTGCTCAAGGAGTTGCCAAGGGCTTAGGATCAAAGAGGAATCAACGTCTACAACGCTATATAAACACAAGAAGCCTTAGAGTTGCGTGGGCCTAATAGGGGCCTTGTTTTGTCTTGACGTCCATGAGCTTAGGTATCTTCAGTAGTGTATTAGAGACAAGCTGACGTGGCTAGGTAGCCGTGACCGTTATGTAAAGCATTCAAATAAATAACGTTATCAACGATTTAACCCATCTTATATAATTTAGCGACTGGCCATAGCAAGACGCGCTAAGGTTACAACCACGCCGTGGCTCAGCTTCTGGCTAGCTCCCTAAGGGTTGTGAGAACGGGCCAGATAGCGGGCCAAGTGTCCGGCCTTCGGCTTTCCGTATAGAGCTGAAGGGCTTTACCCAAGGCTTAGGGGTCAGTGACCACACATTCTTCAGAATGCTCTGTTAAGTTGCCTTAGCTTAGAGTTCTTGCAGTGGTAAATATTAACGCCTAGCATTGGAACAGTTGCCATGTGAAGCTTGCACTCGAGCCCTAGCTCCTTTAATGAGGCGAGTAGCTTCTCGTTGCTGACGTCAGTAATGTGAGGATGTGTCTCGAATATTATGTGCTCGAAGGCCCTAAGCCTCTCCCTCTCGGGGCCAAGTATTACTTGCGCCTCGCAGCCCTCGCAGTCCATCTTGAGCAGGAAAGGATCGCCAATCATGCCAATTAGGTCACTTAGGGTGACGCCAGGCACCTTACAGGGGCCGCTACCCTTAAGCGTGGAGAAGCCGCCAGACGAGGACACGTCGTAGTCGCACGGAACGTTCACAGGCCCGCTGCTGAGGGCCACGTTTAACACCTTTACCTTGTCAGTGGCGCCGCTCAGCCTCACGTTCTCCTCTGCGCACCTAGCAATATTAGGCAGGGGCTCAATGGCTATCACCTTCCTGGCGCCGTGAAGGATGAAGTAGAGGGCTGAGTCACCCGCATTGGCCCCCACGTCAATAACTTCCCTGCCCCTGAGGCCAGAGAGCACCTCAGGGACTTCGTATTCGCTCTTTGCAAAGATCCCGCTAAAGGAGTCAATGTTTACACAACTGGGATTGAAGACGGTGGGGACGCCGTTGACCTCTAGACCTACTCTTTCCGGGCTCACTTCGATCGAGACCCTGTTGCCTGAGGTCTGAAGCCTGCACGCGTAGGAGGCCAAAGAGAGGGCTGTCATTAGCCAAGAGAACGCCTCCTGAGGATTAGGGAAGCGACTGGCGGTCCTAGCCAACTCGTCAGGTAGCTTTGGCCAGCACTTAGTGATATACTTGATGGCATAATACGTAGTTATTGCTAAGTTACCAAAATCCTTCCTTTGTAACCTTACGTCGCCTATATACCTCAGCCTGACGCTCAGCTCCTCTCTCTTAATCAAATAACCTAGAAGCGCTGTCAACCAGCCCCTCTCTACGAGCTTCCTCGCAGAGAGCGCCATTAAGATCTTCTCCTTAGCCTCGGCCGGGCTCAGCAACTCAGCTCAACAAGTGGCCGGCTTGAACTAAAATTTATGTGCTCATGAACTCTTAATAGTAACGTACGCTCTAAACAATGCTTGCTCGTTTTTAAGGATGCATAAACGCCAAACAGACTTTATATTAAGGTCTAGTTATTCAGCATGCACTTACCTGACATAATTGATAGCTTAAGTAAAGCCCTAGTGGCTTAGAACCTCTAGCGCCTTTGTTCACGCGTTAAGAAGCATTCAGCGAGTATGCCTCATCTTTCTCTAGCGGCTTACAGCTCGAGGGTTCAAAAAGGTTAAAGCGAAGGTAATCGTTTATAGCATCTATGGCGCTTAGGCTTTTCAGTCCAACGATGGATTCTTCACAGCCGCCAATGGAGCCTTTACGGTCTAACCGCCTGCACATGTAAGGTCTTAGGCCTATGGCCCTGAGCCTTCTATTTACCCAGCTAATGCCTATCCGGTATGCCGTCTTATACGGCATTTCAAAAAGCACGTAGTTTTCGTCAGCCTTTATTTCCTTAACAGGGTCCCTGCTCTTCTTTAACACATTGTATAAGTTAAACTCATAGTTATTAAGGAGCTTATCATATCTGTATATGCCTTGGAAGGAGGCGATGGCATATGCCATAAAGAGCGGCATTAGGAGCCATTTATTATAATAGTTTATGAGATCGGCTGGCTTAAGGCCAAAACTCCGTATGAGGCTGACCGCGTTTACTAGGGTTCTCTTCATAAAACTTATAGTTCCTTGGAAGTACCTGGCGTCTCTTCTTAGGCCCCTACCCGCTATTTTGACCGGTCTCTTATGCACTATTGGAAGATCGTAGTCGAAGCCTACTCTAGCCAACAGCTCATTATCCTCCCCGTAGTTCAGGTTCCTCCAGCCTCCCCTTGAGAGCAGGTACTCCCTGTTGTAAAGGTGCGGGAGAGGCCTCGGGCTACCGGTCGCCATGCCCCACTCTATTGACCTGTGCCAGTAAACGTTGTACTCGTCGTCCAGGTCGGTTATATTCATGGTATAGCTGCCTTCAGGGCATTTGAGGAGGGCTAGCTGCCTTCCGAGGCCCCTGCTAGCGCCTGGGACTCTGTAGACCTTCAAGTTGTAGTCCTTCGAGATCTCCAGCAGCTTCTCATAGGTCCCGTCAGTTGAGCCCCCATCCGTTATAACGATGTCAGCGTCCGACCTGAAGACACTCTTTATAGACGCCTCAATGGTGTCGACGGAGTTGAGCACAGTGCCGTATAGGCAGAGTCTGGCCAAGGCTCATCATAAGTTACCACCGCTTTAAACAGTTTAAAACACTAACTTGAGGCATTAGAATATTCTAAAGCCCAATAGACTGCTTTTAGGGAAACATGAGAGTAGCTTTAGTTGACAGTTTCTCTATATAGTCGGCGGATGGGGAAAACGTACCCTTGAAATGTACAGAGCCCTGAGGGACCTTGACTATTACGTCAACTTTTACACGGCCTATCTCTATGAGAGGCTTGGCGATACCAGAGACAGCAGCCGCAGGGCTGCTCCCGGTGGTCTACCGGGACGGAGGAGGCTGGACCGACATAGCCTCACGGGTTGACCAGGGGCTTGGGTACACAAGCGTTGAGGAGGCGGCCCACATAGTTAGGTCACTGCTTAACGACCCTGGGAGGCTAAGGGCGCTCTCGGCTAAGGCTAGGGAGGCGGCAAAGGGCTTCAGTTACGAGAGGTTCAAGATAAGGCTTAGCGAGGTAATCAAGGAGCTGGCAGTACCCAAAGCTAAAAGTTATTAGAAGTCTTTCAATCCTAACTGTGAACTAAGAAGTAACAGTCCCTAAAACAAAGTAAAGCCCTCGCCTTGATCTAGTCCTCAAGTCTTTTTATTCTCGCTATAGCCTATCGCCTGGGAGTAGCCATACGTCATACAGGGCCAGGGTCTTCGCCGGCGCCACGAAGCTGTTCAGCAGCTACGTGGTAACCCTGGCCCTGCAGGCGGCCTTCTACTTAACCATAGTGAGGGTCCTGAGCCTCAATGGCCTTGGGGCCTACGCAGCCGCTGGCACCCTCTTCACGCTGCTCCTGCCGCTTCTCATATGGCCCATATACGGCATAGGCAGGTACGTCATAGGCTACTATCAGACTGGCAGGCTTGAGGAGGCGAGGGGGCTATACATTAGGGGCCTTGCGATAGTGCTCACTTCTAGCGTCGCCATAGTCGTGGTCATCTGGACCCTCGCATCGCCTTTCTCAGAGCTATATTATGGCACGGCCCGCTACGCCTGGTTGCTAAGGCTTATGGCCCTTGACCTAGTAGCGTATACTTACTACACCTATGTTTACTACGTGGCCTTTCAGGCCTCCACGAGGTTCGGCAGGTGGGGCCTTACACAGGTAGTCTGGGCATTCGTTAGGTACGGCGTAGGTCTTGCCCTCCTCTTTGCCGGCTTTGGCCCCACAGGCCTGATAGCCGGCTGGGTAGCTGGCGATGCCGCCTCAGCAGCCTTAGGAACCTATTGGTCTTTGGACTTTGTAGTAGGTAGCAGGAGCAAGGCCCCCCTGCTCCCGGCCCTCTCCATAGCTGTCCCCATAGCCATAGGCGGCTTCACGGCAACCGTGCTTCAGAACGTCGACAGGCTCTTCGTCCTGAGGTACATAGGCCTAGCTGAGATGGGCTCCTACTCTATTATAATGATAGGCTCGGTTACGCTCCAAATAGTCGTTTATAACGCGCTATCAAACGCTATCTACCCTGCCTTCGTTAAGTTCGAGGAGAGCGGCGCTCTGAGCGGGGAGGCCGTTGCGGCCGCGATAAGGTACGTCACTGTGCTCACGGTGCCCCCCTTCTTCCTCCTGGCGGCCCTCGGCAGGCCCCTGATACATCTCCTCCTCGGCCCCGCCTTCATCCACGACTGGGAGGCCTTCGCCGTCCTCATGGTGGGCCACGCCGCCATGAGCTACGACCTGCCTATAACCCAGGCCCTCCAGGCCAGGAAGGCCACGAGGACCCTCGGCACTCAGGCTATAGTGTCTGCGGCCGTCATAGCTGCGCTGAGCCCGCCGCTCATCGCGCGTTGGCTTGTTACAGGCGCAGCAGTCGCATATGTCCTGGCGAGGCTCACGGGCTTCCTCGGCGTGGCCGCCCCAAAGGCCAAGTCACTAGGCCTCCTGAAGATTGACCTTAGGGAGTACGCTAAGACTATCTCAACAGCCATTATAACGTTCGCGGTCACGCTTGCAGCTGAGGCTGCCACAGGCTTCGGCCTAGCCCTTCTGCCCCTCTACATAGCCCTTGGCGGCATAGCCATGGTAGCCTCGCTAAGGGTCCTTAGGGTCCTAAGGGCGGACGACTACATAGCTCTCATGGAGGCGACGCCGGTCAGCCTGAGAGGGCTCGTGGCGAGGACCTGGTCCCTTCTCGGCCTTCCAATGCCAGATCCTCAGAGGGCGCAGTAAAAGCTCATAGATGGGCCTATGATTAACTGTAACGTCACACAGGCTGATTACGCTATTTAGCTGAGAGGCCCGGGCTCAGGGAGCTAATCACCTCGTTAAGCCTCTCCTTAAACCTCTCATAACTGAACCCCTTTGCCACCTCCCTGGCCTTAGCTGAGAGGGCCCTGAGCCTCTCAGGGTCGTTAAGTAATGACTTGATTGTAGAGGCCGCCTCCTCAACGCTCGTGTACCCAAGGCCCTGATCAATTCTTGAGGCTATGTCCGTCCAGCCGCCCCCGTCCCTGTAGACCACCGGGACTAGGCCAGCAGCCGCGGCCTCGGCAATGGCGAATCCAAAGTGCTCTGCGAAGGGAGGGTGAAGGTATATCGACGCCTGCGACATGAGCTCAATTATCCTCTTCCTTGGGACGTCAGTCTCAAGGTGGAAGTTCCTCAGGCCCTCAGACCTCCTCTTCAGCTCCCTGACCACAGGCTCTGAGGCTGGGCCGGTAGCTCCCACAAGGTAGAACTCCGCCTCGGGCAAGAGCCTTGCGATGTCTGGGATCTCAGCAACCCTCTTGCTCCAGTCTATCCTGCTCACTGTCAGAACTATCCTGCCCCTGTCACTCCCTATTGAAGAGAGCTCCTCAACGTTAACCGGGGGGTGAACAACGTATATCCTCTGGCTTCTATATGATCCCCTTATGTACCTAGCGGTCCAGGTGCTGTTGGTCATAACGGGCTTAGTGTCATCTGAGAGCGCCCTGGCCATCCAGGCTACCAGAGAGTTGTAGGCCCTCTCATAGAGGCGCAACCTGTACTGGTGCTCCAAATAGAACTTCAGAATGTCGACAAGCGGGAAGTGCACGTAAGTGGCGTCAGCCCACCTGAGGGGCACGCCGCTCTGAGTCTCAATGATTAAGTCATAGCGATGTCTAAGCTTTTTAGCGTGCTTTCCCAGATATGACGCCGTCAGGAGTAGCCTGAGCACTAGCGTTCTGTTGAAGAGCCTGTCTATCAGCTCTATCAGCGGCTCCCCAAGAACAGTTGGCCTCGGTATGTCATCCATGCCACCCGTCAGCACCTGCCAGGTCCTTTCGTCAAGGTAGGCGGTGTAGAGGTCAACCTCGTGGCCGAGGTCTTTTAGGGCCCTGTACATGTCGAGGGTTAGCCTCTCAGACCCAGCGACCCCCTCGTAGCGCGGGTAGACTAACGCTATCCTCACGGACCTCCTCAACGACAAGGGGCCTAGGCTATTAAAAGTGTAGTGCCAGCAAGGGCTTTTCGCACGAAGATTATTAGGTCTTAGCTAAAGCTGGTCAAAAACGCTCTTACTACGTCTTTTAACATTACCTAGAAGTCCTCATAAGACCTCTAACGCCCTGCTTTGCTAAAAGTTGTTTGCTTAATTCGCAATAACGATGGTCCCACTACTGAGTGCTTGTAGCTAAAGCGGACAAGATGCTGTGTCAGGCTGCGTGATAAATTACTCTCGCATAGGCGTGCTCTATGACCTCGGGCCCGTAGGGCCTCAGCCTTTGGAGGAACTCCTCAAAGACGCTGCGCCAGTCCCTCACGAAATATATGTCCTTGACCACTTACTTGCCCTCAGGGTTTACGTCCTCTATTTTGCCCATGTTCCTCAGCTCCTGCAGGTAAACGAGCTCCGCGTTCGAAAAGCCCTTGGAGACCCTGTCCCCGATCAAGCTCAAGAGGGGACCTAAAAGAAAGGCCCCGCCTATCATCAGGGGGTCGCCTCCCCTGATCACTTGCGCTACCTCTAAGGGGACAGGGCCTAGCCACGTCAGCTTGTCTCTAATACGCTGGGGATACTAAGCTCATGGACGTCAAGACAAAACGAGGCTTCTATTAGGCCCATGCCACTTTAAGGTCTCCTTGCCTTTATATGGCGTTGTAGATGTTAGTTCCTCTTTGATCCTAAGCCCTTGCCAGCTTCCTAATCACCTCGTTAAGCCTCTCCTTGAACCTCTCATAGCTGAAGCCCTTCGCCACCTCCCTGGCCCTCGCCGAGAGCGCCTTTAACCTCCCAGGGTCGTTAAGCAGAGACCTAATGATATGAGCGGCCTCCTCAACGCTAGTGTACCCAAGCCCCTGATCAATTCTTGAAACTATGTCGGTCCAGCCACCCCCGTCCCTGTAGACCACTGGCACGAGGCCAGCCGCTGCGGCCTCAGCAATTGCTATACCGAAGTGCTCTGCGAAGGGAGGGTGAAGGTATATTGACGCCTGGGACATCAGCTCAAGTATTCTCCTCCTTGGGACGTCTGTCTCAAGGTGGAAGTTCCTCAGGCCCTCAGACCTCCTCTTCAGCTCCCTGACTACAGGCCCTGACGCAGGGCCGGTGGCTCCCACAAGGTAGAACTCCGCCTCAGGAACAAGCCTAGCAACATCAGCTATGGCCACGACGTTCTTCTCCGGATATATACCGCTCACCGTCAGAACTATCCTGTCTCTGTTCCCTCCTAATGTTGACAGCTCCTCATCGTTAACTGGGGGGTGAACAACGTAGATCCTCTGGCTTCTATACGCCCTCTTCACGCGCTCGGCCGTCCAGGCGCTGTTCGTCATGACAGCGGTGCGCCTGGACACAAGCCTCCTGGCCTCCCTGTCCACAAGCCCATAGTAGAGCCTCTCGTGAAGACTCAGCCTGCGGTGGGCCCTGTGAAAGTCAAGGAGTAACGCCGCGGGGAAGTGAACGTAGGCGGCGCTGACCCAACGCATTGGGACATTGGAGTAGGTGTCCACAACGACGTCGTAGCCTAGGTTAGACCCCCTAAGCCCCCTCACAAGGCCTGAGGTCGCCAGGATCGACCTGAGGGCCAGGGCCCTGCCCGCCAGCCTGCTGGCCAAGGGCTCCTTAATGGTTATGGGCCTCGGGGCCTCCCTAAGGTCACCCG
>Ga0081534_100369_pt1 | contig 14992 bp, 11 predicted proteins | sample MonGeyMetagenome_FD_71019 | JGI IMG/M metagenome (GOLD analysis project Ga0081534, IMG submission 71019) | Hypoxic/sulfidic aquatic microbial communities from Monarch Geyser, Yellowstone National Park, USA - MG (SPAdes) v1 (version 2) | ecosystem: Environmental > Aquatic > Thermal springs > Hot...
ATGACAGCATCGTACCCATAGAGGACGCATTGAGCAACGACGCAATAATAGCACTAAGAATGAACGGAAAACCACTCGACATCAAGTCAGGACACCCAGCAAGGCCAGTCTACAACACCTCTACGGCTGGAAAAGCACCAAATGACTAACCACCATAGAATCCACAAAACAATACAGAGACAGGTACTAGGAAGCCATGGAATACCTAACACAACGTTCCAACAAAACACCCAAAACGCAAACTACGCAATACGACGAAGCCCTCGCCGACCCCACCTTAAATAACCCATGCGCCCCCAATCAACGACCCAAGCGACAACAGTCCAAATACCCTCCTCAAGCATCCACATCCATTTTTACAAATCGCAGACACAGACATGCACAGGTTACAAAACACACAAAATTGTATCAGTCAGCAGCGACACATACGTCAACGAGATGGCCAAGGCACTAAACCTAACCAACGAGGACGCCAGGTGGCTGACTACGGCGTTGCCACCGCACATGGCAGGACTAACCACGAAGGCCCTGGTCATAGCAGGGCCAATAAGGAGGCAGGCAATAATCGAGCTGGAACCGGCAGTGAAAGGGTTGGGCTGAGTCTCTTGGATTGGGAAGCGAAAGGATTATATATCGATTACATATGTAAGTGACGTTCTCGATGAAATTAAATAAACTACGAGGTGCTTGGGAGCGCGTGTCCGAGTTTGTGCAGAGGTGCTGGTGGATCCTCATGCTTATATCCGCAGTACTTGCCATAATAAGTGGTTTCATTTCCTTAAACCTATACAAAACGCACACTATAATACCCATATGCTCCCGAGTTGAAAATATAAGCCAAGTAAATGGTAGCACCGTGATTAAGAACTATACGACGCCGGGTTGCTCCGAAACGTTTTCCTTAGTTGTACCAATTATGAAGAGTGCGGTAACGCTTTTAATAACGTCTATATTGTTTTCCGCATCATTTATACTTTATCTTGTTAGTATACATAAACTTGATAAGAAAATCGGGAATACGAACACGTGTGGTAAATTAAAATTTAGTTATAAACGGTATTATAATTTCAGCTCTGTGGCGACTTTCGCTTTCTTCTTTGGCTTATTCGGCGCACTCCTCAATGTTGTATTCTATTACCAAATATTAACAATACTAATGTTATCCCTTAACACCACGCGCACTATGGTTATGACTATATCGTTAAAACCTTACTCACAATTACTCTCCACCATAGTCGCAATCTCGATGTCGATTATAACCAGTTATGCCTGGAGAATAACTACGCCACCGCCAGGTACGCGCTGGAGTAAGGAAATTAGTGAGGTCATGTGGAGTATTAGGGATGGGATGTTTATTATATACATTCTCGTGCTAATTCCCCTCATTTTCTCATGGTCATTATCGTCGATTGAGGTATCGTATAAATTATCTAGCCTCAACGGCACACCTGTTTTACTAGTATCTGCATCCTTCTCCATGATACCCAGTATTTCATTCTTCTACGCATTCATTATCGCACTCATGACTACAGCAATCTACGGACTATACTTCGCTAAGGTGCTCCTAGACACAATCTATAGCCAATAAAGCCTTAAACTAGGAACCTAAAACTCGGCTTAGGCACAGCATTAATGATGTAACCGGCTAGGCCGCCAACAAGACCACCCACAACGGCACTGACGATGTTGAGCCAACTCATTGGGGTATTAACCCAAGCCTTAAATAAATACCTCATGATTAATGACCGTGGCGAAGAGGGGAAAGTCATTCCTGCGTGGTTTACCGCGTGAGCCCGTGATTATGATATTGCTCGCAATAATAGCCCCGATAATAACCATACCCATCATCTCACACCTACTATCGCTATTTAGGATAGAGATAACACCGCAGAACTACTACACAATACTCGGCCCCGTACTAGGCTCAGCCCTAACCCTGCTCACAATAGGGGTGAGCGATTTGGCCAAGTACTACTCATCAACCACGACGCTTAGTCATGAGCTCGATGTTGAGTGTTGGAGTGATGATTGCCGTAGTGGCCGCATATCAGCCCTAGTTAGGAACGAGGGTAGGGTTGTTGTTAGGGATGCCAAGGGTGTTATGAGTATAGCCGTGGTTAGGGGGAGTAACCGTGAACATAACTTGAAGGGCCTCCTCGTAAGGGATGCATGTGGAGACAGGGGTATGCTTGTTAATGAGGTCAACCCACATGTTATTGGTGAGGCACTGGCCTGGGGCTTGCCCGAGACCACGTATTGGTCGACCTTCAAGACTGATAATCAACCAGTAAATGCGAATTATGCGCACATAACCTCAATAAGCCCTGGACAGAGGAGTAGGTTATTGATCTTCGATTACGAGTATTTTAGGTGGGATGACATATATGTGATTAAGGTGTACAGCGAGTATGGAGGGCTCGGTCCAAACGATCCGGTGAAAAGGCCCTACAGGGCATGCCTACTGCTCGACGACAGCACCAAGTATGAATTTGAAATCACGGTTCACGGCGAGGGCTTGAGGGAGCCTCTTGGGTTCAAAATGTTCGTTATTAAGGATAAGCTCAATGCCCTAGTTAAATCCATCGAGATTGCGAGATTAGGCGGTGAGGGCGTGGTTATGGATGTGCTTAAGGAGTTCGAGGAGGATGGCGATGAGGGTTTCATTGATCGTTATTGGCGCATCCGCAATAGAATCCTCGAGGTTAAGAGTCTCGATGAGTATAAGAGTGTTGCTAAAGAGCTCGAGAGCCTATGGAAGAGTGTCAAGAACAAGCTTGGTTCTAAGGCGTCGTACTTCGGCATCGCAACCGGCATCCTAAACAGTTACCTAGTTTATCTAGCGGCAATCGGCAAACAAGATGAGGCAAAGAATCTATTCACGGAGAATAAGGAAACCCTTAAACCAGAAATAGAGAGCAACGTATTAACCAAGCTCATGCTGAGGCTGTTCAGGGTTGAGGGAGTCAAGGTTGAGGTGAATGAGTTAATTGATTTGTTTGAAAAACGTAGAATGCGCACATCCTCAGGCGAGAGTACTACTGTACATGTCGAAGACTATTTCATGCCTGCCCTAAAGCTCATCTTCGGCATACATAGTGATGAGAAGGTGGCGCTGAGTGAGTGTGATCGCAGATACAGTGAAAACATATTAAAGAGTGAGAACGCATTATTGAGGAATAAGTATATATTAAAGAAAATATATTGTGAATATGCCGTCAAGGCGTTGTTCAGTGACGTCAATGCCCTGGACCATCTAAAGAACAGCGTAATTCGGTTAATTGATGAAGAGTTGAAGCAATTCCTAGCTGGGTTAGACGCAAAGAATTTCATTTTAGCCTATTCGCCTGGAACACCGTGTGCCAGGTTAGCCCTTATCCTGCATATGCTGGGCCAGGGCGATGCCGAGTCTGTAAAGGCTTTGGCTTATGTTGGGTGGAGGAGGCATATGCAGTTACCGGGGCTGGAGAACCTGTTCCGCGAAGTGTATAATGCATGTAGTAGTAATTGCAATATTGATGATAATGAGCGGCTCAGGTTGGCGTTGCTCAAGCTCTACCACAGGCTCGTTTAGGCAATGGGGTTGGTTTAAATACTCCGGGGTGGGTGTTGCATAATGATGAGGAGAACTGAGCGGGACTTACAGGCATGGCGTGAATCCTGGCCTTGTTTTATATCATTTTTAATTTCCAATAGTACAAGAGGTGCGCGGTGGTTCTTTGTTATTAGCCTTTTAGGATTATTCGCAACAGTGGGGGTAGGTTTAGTAGTGAGTAATTACTACGCGGTGTTTGTTGCATTCGGTGTCATGTTCATAATCTTCCTCATCGCGCTTCTCACGGCGTTCATCACCGGCTTCAGGGGCTTTGTTAACGCACTGCCTGCACTCGTTGAGGAGCTTAGAGGTAGGGCACCGCTTGGGGGTACTGAGGTTCCTCCATGCCTAACCAGGTACTTCGGTGGTAGGGCTACCGAGGTGTTGGGTAGGCTTTACTCGCGATCACTCATAATCACCTTCATAGTAATACTTTTTTTGATGATATTTAGTTACGACTTAACGTTGTTGCTAATGACGGGACCAAGCCCATCACTCAATGAATTTATACATGCATTTTTATATGTTATATCGTTATTCATCGAGAAGGAAGCACTAACTATACTGAGGGCTTCTATGGATGTTGCCTTGGGCGTCCTCGGTGTGGTGGTCACTGTGGTTTTCTCCCTTGGCTCCCTACTCATTGGTAGTAATGCGGCTGACATTGAGGTTTTAGGCATGGTTCGTGACGTTAGGTTTCACTCATTGACGTGGTTCTCCATCGCAATAACCCTAATCATAGTATCGACAATACTCCCGCCAACAATCTCCATAGTGCTTATCGCACCAATAATCCTAGCACTCACAATAAGTCTCATGACCTACCTAACACTGGCAACAACAGTAATCGAGCACATGCGATTACCGAGGGGTAGACCAAGGAGGAGGCCAGGGAGGTTAAGGGGTCCGTGGGGTTAGGACCTTGGGTCCTTAGGTCTTATGCTGTCTTTATTACCTATTCATGATTGAACTCATTACAGTATATCCAGCCAGTAGCCCCAGTGGTGGTGCGGTGACTAGCCCATCTATCGGGCCGTAGGCTCCAATCGTTACTGAGCCCATGCACGTACCTGGCGCTAGCCGGGGTATTGAGTGGAGGGCTAGTGCCGTGGCTACATCGATAATTAGGCTCCCGGCAACGATTGAGGCGTAGAGCGTGAATAGGAGTGGCTTCCAATCACTGCCTATCCTCCATCTCTTCTCATGGGCGTAAACCAATGGCGTTACTGAGCCGGTGACTATCGAGACTACAAATATAGTCATGCTGTCGAGGTTGGTGGGCAGTGGGGTGCAGGCTTGGGCTGGGTTCGTAATAATTGCTAGGTACAGGGTTGCCGATAGTATGGCGTAAACGGTGATTACGCCCAGTGAGTACCTGACCAAGCCGGTCCTCGGTTTGCCCTTGGCGAGTACTAAATAGGCTGTTGCGACTAACACTGCATTGGTGATTATTGCGGTTAGGTTCAGGTAGAGTCCATAGCCGCCGACAATTAGCGGTGATTCTGAGCCTAGGGTTTGGTTGAAGATTATTGAGTCGCTGACGTAGGGCTGAATTGTTAGGGCTACGTATGTGGCTAGTGCAAATATGATGGTGAGCACGGCGATGCGTGTTAATGCCCTCAACGCACCGCTCATCACATAACCCGCTCCACGCCCAACTTTAAGCGTTAATAACGGTAATATTGATGGACCAAGTAATTAGGAGACCGAGGAGCACCTAACCAAGCCAACCCTCTCAGCGTTGTAGTAGTGCATCAATGCCCTCGCTGGGTCGTTGGCGTAAATGAGCTTCACAGACAATTCATTATCACGCCAATACTCAATGACGACCTCATTACCGCCCTCATATAGGCAGTACCTATCGACACCGCCCAAGATCTCACTAGCGATGGGCAAGCCAGCACTGACTGCTTCATTAATCGTTAGTGCCTTGATATCCACGGGGATGAATAGGTCGTCCCTGTACATGAACCAGCTCACGCTTAATTACGGCTTAGTTAATTATTTTTAAGTTATTTTTCTCAATTCCGTAACCATTAATAATCTATAGGATGGTTATGGTTCCTCCGCCTTCCCCAAAACTCATCAAGCTCGACTAAAAATTCTTTAATTAATTACGCGTGACATCATGTTTCACGATCTTTACCTGTAGGCTGAAGTATTTGCACAAGATTGTTTATTTCTTTCTCGACATTATCTGAGCCTCCCTTGGCTACGGCGTCCTTTACTAGATCCAGCAATTTCTCAACGATTTCCCTCTGGCTTTCTGCGGGAATTGGTATACAGATACTTTGAAGCAGCTTTTCATCTATTGTTACATAGTCTCCGCGTTTCTTTGAAACTCTCTCTGAGAGTAATTGATCCACATGTTTTGAATTGAGGAACGTTAGTATATACATTAATACCTCCTCCTCCGTAACCTCTCTACCAAGCACTTTGCTCAGTGCATCCTTCAATTTACCAAATGAAACCTGCTTTGGAATGAGGGCAACAACGGAATCACGAGGAAGGTAACCATAGGTATCGAGAGCGAACCTAGCTACTTTAGTTAGCCTTGGGGATACAATCTTAGGTTTACTAATTAATTCAGGCGTTCTCGGTCTATGATATTCGTACCACATTTTATTGTTTCCCTCAAAGTCTCTGCCCCTCAATTGCTGATAGTATTGAGCAAGATATACAGCAACATTAGGATATCTGATAAGTCCTAAAGCAATTCTATGATTTAGTATAGACTTAATCTTCTCATTTTCGGAAATGTTCTCCTTCATAATCATACACTCAAAATCATCAATGCATTTTGTGAAATCGAGAGCATCATCGATCTTACTCTTTACTTTATCATTATCATCTATTTTGAAAGCTCGTATCCATGAGCTCTCTATAGCTTTATAGGGAAATAGTATATAGTGGCCTCCCCAATCTATGCGCCATTTCTTTACATCTTTTCCCCCGATGCCTTTAAATAGTAATTCGCTTTCTAGCTCAAGTTTCGTAACCTCATTTTTGCTGAGCCAGAATATCTTCTCAGATCCTTCCCCACCCCATGTAACACCTTGAAGAATATCAACAAATTCTGTGAGAGGTTTGCATGCTTGAGATTGCTGTACAGATTTGAACCTCAACAAACTAGACATGCTTTCTACAGTCACTATAATTCTTAATTCAGAAAATTCCAATTCATGTTTTTCTATGTTTTCTAAATTAGTCTGTTGACGTGCTTTCCTCACGGATTCGACAATGGCTCTTCTTATTGTGCTAAGGTGGTTACGTATGCGGTTACTCATTGCTTTACACCCTTTTTCTAACTTTTTTACTAACTTTAATCTTTAAAACCTTTACATCACCTGAAGACTTAACCTTCTTTATAACCGTTATAGCGGGATAATTCACAAAGCCAGGGAAAATCACATCACCAAATTCGCTTAAGTCGACTAAATATAGCATAGTGGCATTATCCATTATGTACTTACGGATGCCTTTTCCAAAGTCTGAGTCGAGATATGTTATTTGTGTAATCATACCAAGGATCCCTCCATCTTTAAGCCATCTAAGCCCCCTCTCCATAAATAGAACGTATATGTCAAACTTCCCTGTAGCGGATTTGAACCTTTTTCTATACTCTTCTCTCTTTTTCTCATCGCTTAAGGGACCTAGCTTCCCTCTAAGCACGCCACCCCATGGCGGATTCCCTACAACATAATCAAATTGCTGTTTTAGGACCTCTTCAAACTCTTTGCTCCTTCTCGTGGCTTCCTTTAGCCGTGAATTATTACTTACCTCATCAACCTCTTCTAGCGACAATGTGGTGACTACTAATGCGTCGTGCGTCACAATCCTTAGATGCAACTTGTACTCTGGGTAGTGATGCTTCACATCAACGTAGAGATCCAGCAACTGAAACATGATATTTAATGTGGTTAAGAATGTTGCAAATGGATGAATATCTATTCCATAAATTGATTCTGATATAATATCGAGCATTCTTTTCTTACGCTCCCAATCAGGCAACCTCTTATCGTAGAGCTCCTTGTGGCAAGGCATTTCATTTTCTAGATGTTTCCTAAGACGCCTTACAGCTTCAACAAGGAAGGTACCACTTCCACATGCAGGATCAAGAAGTTTCTTCTTACAAAGTTCAGGGGCATTTTCAGTGTACCCTACTAAATCAAGGATTAGCTCCACAATCTCATCAGGCGTGGGGACAAAACCAAGTTTACGTCTCTCATCCTCTGGCAAAAATTTTAGATAAACTTCTTTCCACACATCTCTATCTATGAATCTAAAATCGTAAGTCTCTAATCTTCTAAATACACGCGATAATGCTTTATCTAGCTCTTCCTCTATGTTACTTAATAACTTTCGCTGTTCATCAGATTCGATGGTCTCTCTATAGACGTCTGGTACATACCACCAATCAAACTCCGATAATGCATATATTTCAGGGAATAACTTCTCAAGATTTTCACGAATCTCGTGGTGGAGCTTGAGATAAGGTTTATCAGATTTTAGAAGAGGTATCTCATCAATAACACCCTTATCAACACCTATACGGTAGAGCAATATTCTTCCTACAATAACGTGTGCCGTCTGAAGAATAAATGTGTCTACAGCCGCTTCATAAAGACTCCATATATTCTCGTCAACAGCGGTGCACAGAACTTCGTCAAATCTCTTTTCTAATTCCTCACTCCACTTCAATATACCTACGTTTTTCCTTATTGTGGCTATAGTTGAATCGGTAAACCTCTTCACGGCTTCCGAATCAAAAGGTAGCTTATTCTCTAATTCGCGATAAACCTTATCCACATTGATGAAGCCGTTTTCTGAACGTCTATTACTTTTAATAACATTCTTAATAACATTACATACAAACTTACGTGTTTCGTTCAGCGTTGGGAGCATGCTTCTGTAGCTCCATTTATCAAATAATTTTAACGCTATTTCCCTAGGCTTACCTCTTATTTCGCCATTCCTAAATGCATTAAATAATCTCCGGAGAGGTTCTTGAACATCCCTTAGAGAGTCGTTAAGACTGCTAACAAAATGCTCGATGATATGGGGTTTATCTTTGCTGACATGAAGTTTTCCTGAACTCATAATTAGAGCACCTCGTAAAGGAAGTTCTTAGCATGAAGCGGCATGAAAAACCTCCCCACCAGAGTAGGGTCCGCTTTTTCAATACTCATGGTCTCTTGGGCACTAAGTTTCTCTCCCAGTACTTCAAACCTTGACCAGGTAAAACCATCCGTAATTACAGCATATCTTAATGCGCCATAGAATCGCACTCGATCTTTAAACTCGTCTAACTCTGCTAAACCTCTGCCAGGTCTCTTTGTCTCAAGGTATATCTTAGGCCTTATATATTCATCAACAAACAGAACATCAAATAGCTCCCCAAATACGATATACTTAATAGGCCATCCTAAAACTCCATGAAATACTTCATATACAAGCCACCCTCTAAAAGCTCTTTCTCCCCATTCATAAGGAAAATTTAAATACTTACCATAATCCTGATATCTCTCTAAAATCTCTCTAATTTTATCGAGCACTTTTTGACCTAATATAGTTTCCTCCCTACTCATTTCCTCACCCTAGGCTTTATTTTAATAACAAACTCAGACACCCTACCTATTTTAGGGCTAATACCATAGTAATGATTAAATATTCCACCGCGTTTTAGACATTGAAGCATCATAATACCATAGAACTTGAATTCCCACATCTTTATTAGCTTGAATTCATCTTCATAGCCACAGCAAGGGCACCTAGGCATTAACTCCTATTGGTTACAGTATAATTTAGGTGTTTTGTTTGTGGTTTTACCATATTTTCCGAACATTTAAAAGTTCCCTAGGCAATTCGGCATTGATGTCCTCTAGTCCTAACCTGTATTGTTCTGAGGGTGAGGGTGGTGCTTGGGTCGATGTTCGTGGCTTGGTCTATGTGCTGGGCACCGGTGGCTACAACAGGTTGTTGAGGTTGTTGTGTGGGTTTAGTTGAGGTATGTAGGTCTAGGTCATTGACGTGGGTTAGGTTAGGAGCCATATAGTGAGTTGGTACCGCTACGCGGTGGCTAATGCTGGTGCTGGTGGGTAGGGGCACCACACAGCTTTTCGATAAGGCCATTCAGTTGAGGGCTCGGGGTGTGGGGAGTAAGCGATGAGTTCTAGCCTTGGTGTTGGGTGCTAAGGTTTTTATTTTCATGGGTTGTGTGAGTTCTAGGCGTGGTTAACCCGCTAGTTGAGTATTATGAGGGTGTTAAGGGATTGATTAGGGGTAGGTGCGGTGATGGTGCAGTCCTCATACTAAGCCCACCACTAACCTGGGCTGATAAGCTAGCGAACGAATTAGCGAAAGAATTGGGAAAGGATAAGGTTAGGCACTACATAATCGGTAGTGAGGGCGGGAGGGAGGAAGCCAAGTCCCTCACTGACATAATCAAGAGAATCAAGAATCCAGTGAAGGAGTCCAAGCCTCTCGTGGGCATCCTCAAGAGGATTAGGGACTCGATTAGGAGAGGTGAGGGTTTGGTTATTGATGAGGAGTTAATGAGTGAGTTGAGGGATTTGCTTGGTGACGAGCTGGTTGGTGGTGTCAAGCCTGACTGCATCATACCCTACTACATATCGTGGGAGGAGGCGAGGAGGTACGCAAGTGATGAGAATGTCGATGAGGGAGTTAAGAATGCGTTGATGTTGATAATCAATGGGTTCGAGAGTGAGGGCAGGAGGATTACTTGGTTTGGACTCGATTACGTGCCAGAGGAGCTTGTGGAGGAAGTAAAGAGCGCAAAGAGTGAGGATGTTGAGGGGTGGATAGATGCTTATCTACACATTATTTCGAAGCTCAACCTAGATGGTGGGGTTTCGTATGAGGTGAAGAATGTATTTAAGAGGTTCATTGAGCCTATCAAAGCTTCCTTACCAGCTATTGGCAAGGTAATGCACGTTGTGCCGGAGTTTTATACGCGAATTTCTACGCTAATAGTTGCTGTTGCCCTATCACTCATTGATTCATCCACTAAGGATGAGAAATTCGCCTTTAGGGACATCATCGATGCGGTGACCCGCCTTAAGGCATTGAGGAGGGGTGGGGACCTAAACACCCTCGGTAAATTAATAGCCCACAAACTAGCTGTGGACATGGGAATACCTTATGAGGTTGTTCACAACGTTCTAGTCGGCTTCGCTGGGTTGGCTGATGATGCATTGAGGGTTATTGAGGAGAGATTAGACATTAATTTGATTAAGTCACAATCCGTAGAGGGCGCATTCAAGGTTTACGATAAAGGTGGTTTCGAGAGCAATGCCGAAGCACACCCAGGAATTTCAATTAGAGGCAATGAATTACTAATTCGAGGCAGCGTGATCGGTGGGAGTGCATTGGAAACCTATAGGGTTGTTACAACCAGGGGCTTTAACGACTTGAGGGATGAGGTGCTAAAGAGGCTTGATGATGAGGGTGTTGTGGTTCTGGTGGGTCCTAGGGGTATTGGTAAGACAACACTGGCTACATACGCGACATGGACCCTCTTCAAGGAGGGTAAGCTCAGGTTCATGACTAATGTAAAGAGTCTCCCCGAGGAGAAGGGTACTGAGTTCACGGACTTCATAGGCTACTACCTAGATAATAAGTATGATAATAAGTACGGTTATTTGCTCGTGGTTTACGACCCATCGACAACGAAGACATACTCACTGGCGGATAAGAAGACCGAGGTGCCTAAGGGAATAAGCAATACCATAGACACGCTCCTAAAGTCCATTGCGGAGGACGAGAGGGTGAGGGGTAGGGTGAGACTCCTAGTAGTCCTACCCACGGACATACACCAAGCATTGCCGCAAGACCTGAAGGATAGGCTGGGCAAATACGTACTCGACCTGGAGGAGAAGGGTTTCCTCAAGGACCCCGAGTTCCTCGCCGCGGTGGTTATGGAGTACGCCAGGGGCTGCAGAATTGATTATGGCGAGGCTAGGGCGTTGGCTGACGAAATTTTAAATGGGTTCAGTGAGGGTTACACCCTAATAGCCAGGCTCGCCGGAACCCTAATCGCAAGCGAGGATTATAAGTGCAGGATTGACGATGTGGAGAGGATCATTGAGGAGTCGAGGGGTGACGCACATTACTTCATACTGCGATACATAAACGCACTCTTCAAAGTCCATAAGGACCCCAGCATAGCTGAGACCTTAGTTGAGGTCTTTGCGTTGAGGAAACCACTCATTAATGAAGTAGGACCCGGTGCCCCAATATTGACACCTGGCATTGTTGGGCTAATCGGTGAAGAGAAGAAGGCGAAGACTCTCTACGGTGCTGAGGGTAGGGAGCTAAGGAGTTGGTTGACCTATAAGCAACATGACTTAATCGAGGATTCAATAGAGAAGTTACTCAAGTGCATTGCGAACGAGGTTGAGGAATGTAAGAAACTTGATACCGCATTGGAGCCTTGGAGACTAAAAACCGTTAGGGAGTCGTTGAGAAAGGTCTCAGAGGAGGTAAAGGATGTACGCAGTGCCATTGATTACTTCACAAATAACTACGGCGAGAAGCTTATAGACGCATTAAGGGAGGACTACAGCAACTGCTGGAGGAGGGCAGCATTAATCATTGGGCACGCCCTGGCTGGGTATGACTCGGTGCCTAGTCCCGAGGACTTACCTAGTGATGTTGTTGAGTCCCTTGGTGATGCTCTGAATGAGTGTAAAATCGCTAGCAACCTATCAATCGATGATTACCTACTCGTTGATAATAAAATACCGCCATTAATAATGAACTTAGTCCTCAATAATACACGTATCCTGACTGAAGCATTGTATGACAATATCATTACTAAAATTAAAATAAAAATAATAACTTATACACGTGCCTTAGCCGAGGCATTCATCGATAAGTACAATGAGGCTGTTGCCGATGTAAATAGGATCCTCAAAATCGCCAGAAAGAGGGGCATTTATGGTGCTGAGATGTTTTATGGTCTTGGGCTATCATCAATAATAGCCAAAGCCGCTGGGTCCGTCAAGCCCGGTGATGCGGATGCGGCATTGCACATAGCGCCATTCACCATACAACGTGTTGCATCGACAGACCTCATTAAGTCAGTGCTAGGTGCCTTAGAGCCATTGCGTGATAAGGCACCACTTGGGTACCTCAAACTACTAGTCCCCGCATCAAGTATAGAGAACCTCGACAGTGGCACGGTTAGATACATATTTGATAAGTTGAATTACGTATTGAACATTTACGGTAATGTGGTTAAGGGGCACGCCTGGTCCCTCGTACATGCAATAACTGCCTACGCCTACCTGCTTAGGATGCATCTTGTATATTTCAATAGGGAGGAGGTTGAGGTTGTGGTTCGTAAGATTGCTGATCTACTCAATGAGTTGTGCAAGTTCAAGTCAAGCCTAGGCGTCGTAGCATGGGCGTATGCGTTAGCCCCAGCGTTAGAGTATGAGGATATAATGAAGCTTATGATGGAGACGTTACGCATCAATGAGGTTGATAAGGTTATTGATAAGGCTAGTGAGGTCGCCAAGGAACTAGGCAGGTTGAGGAAGAAAGTTAAGGAGTTGATTAGGGATGAGGAATTCATGGGTTACGTCGAATCCAAGTCCGTAAAGGCTGATGAGGAGGCAGTTAAGAAAGAAATCCTTGAGGCATCATCGGCTCTTAAGCACGCATTGGCGATTTATAGGCTTAATAATGATGAGCTTGAAGAGGCAGCGAAACTATTTAACGAGACAGCTAAGGAGGATAGGGAAATCGCTTACGAAAACTACTTAATTAATAGTGGTTGGGCATTGCGTGTTGAGGCGATTAAGGACCCGTTGGCTGGCGATAAGTTGGTTGATGGGTTTAGGCAATTGTACGAGGAAGCTTTTAATAAGGAGCGTTTCTCCATGCCCACGGCTTGGTACCTCAGTATTGCATCGGGTACACTTGGTAATTACCTCGTGTCCCTAGCCCTAACGGGTGATCACGAAACGATAAGCAAGTTACTTGAGAAACATTTGTGGGTGCTGAACGCCAATGAGAGATTCTCGGTCCTGACCAGGCTGACACTCAACGCCCTACTCAGACCAAGGGGTGGGTTAAGCGGCGAGCTTAAGGGTAGGCTCAGTGTTAACCCTGGGGAGTTGATTGATACCTTCGGATCTGATATGCATATTGAGTCTCTGCCCGCGTTAAGGGTTGCCCTTGGTATTACGAAGCCTGATATGTATGCCATTTCTGTGGCCATGAATTATGATGCCGCTGTTGTGCAATTAAGAGGGTGGTTAATCGATGCTTTTCGGGGATTATTGTCTAAAAAATTGGGCTTGCTTAAGGAGCTCGGTGCTGATGCTGATGCGATGCTTAATGAGTTTAGGGGGTTGGTGGATGGGCTCGATGGTAAGTCCCTAGCCCAACTAATAGCCCCCAGAGGCTCGATGGCTCTGTTAGCCCTAATGCTCCGCGCATTAATCAATGGCGATGAGAAGTTAGCCAAGGCACACGCACTCATAGGGACTGTGAACGTTGGCGGAAAACTACCCACGAGGCTGTTCCTTGAGACTTACAGGGCGTGTTGCGACTTAGGTAGTGAGGGGTTTAGGTTTGCCATTGCTAAGCTCTTCTTCCTCCACATTTAGCCTTGAGGGGTTTTGAACCCCTCTTTTAAACAAACCACTAATTCTGGTGGGTTACGATGAGATCCCTAGGTATATTGCCTCTGGTTTGTGGGTGTGAGTGTCTCCAGTGGGCTGCTTAATGGGTTCGTTAGTGGATACGGTCAACTTGGAGTTATGATTATTAAATTCCTTGAGAGCCATAAGAACAATACCCACACCCCGAGGAGATAAGGCGGAACTTGGGCTTAAAGCACAATGACCCCATATTTAGTGCCGTCTTAGCCTTCGCATTTCCACTCATATTAAGTGGAGTAATTAAAACCAATCAACAACAAACCATAGGCGCATAGCGCAAATACCACTGCCTAAGCTCCTCATGCCTAGGACTCCAATAATGCTCTATTAGAATTCTAAACTCCTGAGGTGGTGCCCTGCCTTGCAGGGTGTTGACAATACTCTCTGGGACACCCTGGCTAACCATCCAGGTGGCGAAGAATTTGCGCAACTCATACAGTTCAAACTCCCTGCCAAGCACCTGCCTGGCAGCCTCCTTGATTTCTTTCCTAAGCCTGTCTCTGTCGAAGGGTATTAGTCTCCTTGCCCAATCCTCTGCATTAGCATTGACGCCTAGGTAGTCTGCCTTCACAATATCAAGCTTAGCCTTGATTAACGCCTCCCTGGCTGGTAGGTAGCTTGCCTTAACCCAATCCACAACCTCGGGCCTTAGGAAGGCTATAAAGGCCCTCTTAGTCTCAGTAACCTTACCAATGTGTATCATGCCGTG
>Ga0081534_100370_pt1 | contig 14955 bp, 16 predicted proteins | sample MonGeyMetagenome_FD_71019 | JGI IMG/M metagenome (GOLD analysis project Ga0081534, IMG submission 71019) | Hypoxic/sulfidic aquatic microbial communities from Monarch Geyser, Yellowstone National Park, USA - MG (SPAdes) v1 (version 2) | ecosystem: Environmental > Aquatic > Thermal springs > Hot...
CAATACTTCATTACGCACGCACATGGGAGCACCTCAATGACGTGGAGGTCTACCTGACAGACATGACCTACCTAGGCACAATGGACGTGCTAGCCAGGATTAGGGAGGAACTCGGTGAGGGAGGCTACGACATAGACTGGCTATGAAATGATTAATATGATGAATCACCTTATGCTGATGGAATACTTACGTCTAACCGATAAGTCCGGGTAAAAGGAGGTTTAACTGTTAAACCACAATGTTATTAACCTCAAAAGGCGCCTGGATATACCGTGAGGTACCCGGTCCTGGTTATAAACATGAAGGTTTACCCCGAGGTACTTGGTAGGAGGGCGTTGGAGTTGGCTAAGGTCGCTGAGGCCGTGTCTAAGGAGCTCGGCGTCTCCATAATCGTTGCACCACCAATGACCGAGCTTAGGCTTGTGGCTGAGAACGTGGAGATACCAACGTTTGCGCAGGGCGCCGACCCCGTGGAGCCTGGGGCGAGGACTGGGCATGTGCCGCTCGAGTTCGTAAAGGAGGTCGGTGCCTCCGGGGTTATTCTTAACCATAGTGAGAATAGGTTGTTGTTGAATGACCTGGCGTGGTTGGTGAGTAGGGCTAAGGGACTGGGGTTGGAAACGATAGTTTGCGCCCCCGATCCATACTCAAGTGCTGCGGCGGCAGCGCTTGGGCCTACGGCTGTTGCTGTTGAGCCGCCTGAGCTGATTGGTACGGGTAAGGCTGTGAGTAGGGAGAAGCCTGACGTCATTGTTAAGACTGTTGAGTTGGTTAAGAAGGTTGGTGGTGATGTTCCCGTGATTACCGGTGCTGGTATTGAGAGTGGTGATGATGTTAGGAGGGCTATTGAGCTTGGGACGGTGGGTGTGTTGGTCGCCAGTGCAATAGTTAGGGCTAAGGATTGGAGAGCTAAGATCATGGAGATTGCGAAGGCGCTTTTATAAGATTTTTAATTGAAAATAAACTACTTTTTAACTTATTTCTTAAGCTCACGCTTTATTATCTGCCTAAGCACATACTGAAGTATGCCACCGTTTAGGAAGTACTGCACCTCCATTGGTGTATCGAGCCTAACAAGTAACTTAGTCCTGACCTCCCTACCGTCCGGCTTGTGTACTACGAGATCAACAACCTGCCTAGGCCTTAATCCCTGTGATAGACCGATAATGTCGAAGGTCTCGTCTCCCGTAATGCCGAGCTTATCCACACCCTCACCCTCCATGAATTGGAGCGGTAGTATCCCCATCTCAACCAGGTTACTCCTATGAATCCTCTCAAAGCTCTTTGCAATCACCGCCTTTATGCCTAGCAATTTCGGTCCCTTTGCCGCCCAATCCCTCGAGCTACCGGCACCATATGTTTGGCCAGCCAGTATAATTAAGGGCTTGCCCTCCTCCCTATACTTCATTGCTGCATCGAACACCGTCATTACCTGCCCATCGGGCCAGTGTATCGTGTAACCGCCCTCAAGGACCTTACCACCCATCCTATTCCTAACACCCTTATTCCAGAAGGCTCCCCTAACCATAACCTCCCAATTACCCCTCCTGGTGCCGAACGTGTTGAACTCCTCAGGCTTTACACCGAGCGATAATAGGTACTTACCGGCGGGCGAATCAACTGGGATTGAGCCGGCAGGTGATATGTGATCTGTTGTTATGTTATCACCAAGCACAAGTAAAGCCCTAGCGCCGATTATGTCCTTAACCTCAACAAGCCTGTCAGGGTCAAAGTCATCAAAGAATGGTGGTCTCCTTATGTACGTATTACTTGGGTTCCACTGATATAGATCACCACCTGGTGCCTTAAGCTGGTTCCACTCATCAGGCACTAGGTCGCCGATCCTTGTGTACTTCTCAACAAATTCATCAGGTGTTACATACTTCTCAACATACTTCCTGACCTCCTCATCGCTGGGCCATAGATCCTTTAGGTAAACCGGTTTCCCATCGTTGGTGTATGCTACGGGTTCCCTTGTGAGGTCCTTATTTACCGTACCTGCCAGGGCGTATACCACAACCATAGGTGGCGATGCTAGGTAATTAGCCCTAACGTCCGGGTGCACTCTATTCTCGAAGTTCCTATTGCCTGAGAGAACGGCTGCAGCAATCACATCATTTTCCCTAATGGCCTTAATAACAGGCTCGGGTAGAGGTCCCGTGTTTCCTATACACACCATACAACCAAAGCCCGTTATGTAGAAGCCTATCTTCTCAAGATACTGCAGCAAACCGGACCTCCTTAGGTACTCCTCAACAACCCTCGAACCGGGGGCTAACACGGTCTTTACATAGGGTGGTGGTGCTATGCCAAGCTCAACAGCCCTCTTGGCTATCAGACCTGCTGCCATTAGTAGGTATGGGTTGCTTGTGTTTGTGCAGCTTGTTATTGCGGCTATGGCAACGAAGCCATCCTCAAGCTCCGCCTTCTTGCCATCAATCTCTATAATGACCTTCTTTCTACCGGTTATGTTCCTCCTCTTATTTCTATCCTCAATAATAGGTTCAATACTCTTCGGAACCTCGCTCAACCCCCTCCTTTGCCACGGCAGTGATGGTCCAGCCAGGTTTGGTTCTATTGCTGATAGGTCGATACCAATCACTTGGCTATACTCAATATCACCCTCCCTTGGTGAACCGAACACGCCCTGCTCCATGTAGTACCTCTCGACAAGGGATATCAACCACTCATCCCTACCAGTCAACCTCAGGTAAGCCAGGGTCTGCTCATCAACTGGGAACAAGCCGGTCGTTGCGCCATACTCAGGCGCCATGTTGGCTATCGTTGCCCTATCAGGCACAGGTAATTCCTTAACACCCTCACCGAAGAACTCAACAAACTTATCAACAACATTGTACTTCCTCAAGGTCTCCGTTATGTAGAGGACTATGTCCGTCGCTGTAACACCAGGTCTTGGTTTACCATAGAGATTAACACCAACAACCTGTGGCGGTAGCACCGCGATTGGTTGGCCGAGCAGTGCAGCCTCAGCCTCAACACCACCAACACCCCAACCAACAACGCCGAGGCCATTAATCATAGTTGTGTGTGAGTCCATGCCGACTACGGTGTCGAAGTAGGCAAGCTTCTCACTCAGGCCTAGATCCTCTGTCATCACAACCCTGGCTATGTGCTCAAGGTGTACCTGGTGGATAATGCCGGTGCCTGGCGGGAAGACCCTGAAGTTCTTAAAGGCGTTCTGAGCCCACTTGAGAAACTCGTACCTCTCCGCGTTCCTCTGAACCTCAAGCTTGATGTTTAGTCTCAACGCATCAGGCCTACCCCAGTAATCAGCCTGTACGCTGTGGTCTATGATTAAGTCAGTTGGGACCTGGGGATTTATCACCTTGGGGTCAATACCGTACTTACTCACGATCTCCCTCATAACAGCTAAATCCACGAGTGCAGGCACACCTGTGTAGTCCTGCATCAAGACCCTGGCAACCTTGATAGGCACCTCCTTGGTACCTGGGTTACTTGGGTTCCAATGTAGCAAGTTCTCGATATCTTCCTCGGTTATAGCTTGACCATCGAAGTTTCTGAGCATATTCTCTATAAACACCTTAATCGTGTACGGAAACCTCACAATATCAAAACCAGCCCTCTCAAGGGCTCTTAATGAGTAGTAACGCACCCTAACGCCGCCAACCTCCATCGTACTGAGTGTGTTCCATAGATTGGGTAGGGTATTAGGCACGGGTTTTATGATTGTCAATGGTTTTTAATTATTTTGCTTATGCAAATTCTGCGTTACTTGGCGAATTGGTTGTAGCCAGACGCGTTGGCATTATAGTACGTTAAGTCCCAGGTTAGTGGTGCACTTAATTCGAAGGGTATCATATAGCTTGCGGGTAGGGTGGCTGTTGTTCCGTTTAGGAACGTAACCTCAATATCGAACATTGTGCCATTGAATATGTAATCAGTTATTGGGTATTTCGTGTATGCGTATTGAAACTCCAGCTGTGTGTACGTGCCGTAAAATGGCGTTCCACTATACGGTATCTCATGTATCCATAACTCGCTCGTGTTGTAATCATAAATCTCAAAGACTATCTCCTTAGCACTCATGTTGTAGTAAATCATCAACTTAAGTAACGTATTATTAGGCGTTGGCACACCAGGCAGTACTGCCGGGTTCATTGTGGTTTCGTTGAAGTAGTAATGGGCTATGCAGTTCTTACCTGGCACGTACCAGGGAGCAATTGTGCCATTCGGGTCCAGGTCAACACCTATCTGGAAGAATCCAACACAGGTCGACCTAGTTGTTCCGTAGTAGTTCATGGCGTTTATTTGGAAGCTCAGTATACCAACCTGTGGTGTATTCCAATACCTAAGTAATACGAGAGCCGTTAGGTTGTAAAATGGTGGTAATAATGTCGTTATTAATCCAGAACCCTGTCCGTAACCCTCCATGTTATTATACTTCTGTAGATATATGGGTATCTCGAGACTCGTGACTATTATGTCTGTGTAGTACACCGTACCATTCTCGGTTATTATTGCTGCGGTGTAATAATTACCGGCGTTAGGAACCCCCACTTCAAAGGGTGGTTGGTCTGTTCCATCAACAAACACCTGCATCACCCAACCCGCGGTCTTATTGTATGGCGTGCTTGCGTTATACACGTTAACCATTATGAAGACCCAGCCAGGTGGGTAGAGGGCGTTGGATAGGCTCGATAATGAAACGACAGGCTTTAAGTCAGTTAGGTTTGGGCCAGCCCATACATAACCGTTGGCCACACCGACGATTGCCACGGGTTGGTAATTCGCATTAACCAAGCCAAAGAATCCACTACCACCAGAACCATAGTAGATAGCTACCTGGAAGGATAGGAATTGATCACCCCTAACGATTAGGTTTGGATTAACAATATCAATTTGCGGGACATTATTTACAGCGGTTGACTTCAGCGATGGTTCGCCCCAGTAGTTCGGTGTGGTTACTATCGATGCCTCACCACTGATTACTTCCCATCCATAGTAGGTCAAGGGTTCATGTGCAAGTTCGAAGTTTGAAACGTAGGCGAAGGCGCCAACCAGGGATGCAGTTGGTGCTAACCTAGGTACTGGTTCATGTACGCGTAAGCCATAATTATTCCGTTGTGTAGGTATTATGTATGGTGATATGATTATTGCGAGTACGAGCACTATCGTTATAATAATTACTGTGGTGCTCAGTCTGTGTCCTATCATTATTTAATATGAGTAATCATGTATATTTTAATTTTACTGTATTATTCGCCTATCATTGATTTTTCTTCAGCAGTAACTTCCTCCTCAGAGTCAACGTGTAATCTCCTGATTTGTACGCCATCTGGGGTTAGCAATGCCATTTTAACTGATGCCCCATCCTCACCGAACCTGGTTAGGTACCTTATGAGGACCTTGTTCGCTATGACTATGCCCACGTGCTGCGTCTTGCCATTTAGGGATACGCTTTGGTGGTAGTGCCAAACCTCCTTCTTCGTTATTATGTTGAATTGCTTAACTATTGAATCCTTATAATCATTGAGCACGAGGTTGTATATACCTAGGACCCTCCATATCCTCTTCGTTGGGTTTATCTCCCCGTAGATAATTACCACGGGTCTCTCCGTCTTCTTATCCTTAACCCTTGATTGATAGATGGCTGTTATGACGGGTTTTGAGTCGAGCATGAGCAAGTCTTTGATTGATTGCCTATACCTAATCACGGCTGCCATGAATGGCATTAATAATCTAAACCTAAACTCGACACCGTTTGGTATCTTGATACTATCGAAATTACAATTATAGCAGTGAATCCTGACTATGGCGGGTGAGGGTTCCATTATTCTCCTTATGAAATCCCGCCCTTCTTCAATCAATTCCTCATTAATATCCTTCCTCGATTCTCCATTAACACTCATCAATACTTCATCACTACTATAGAATTTATTAAATTTATGGTTCATAATGATAATATTGTTCTATGGAAAATGTGCAGATTCTGCACCTTACAAACAATTTTTTAAGTGGCAGGTTGTGTATTTAATATGTATGATGAATGAATTAAGGAGGTACGTAACCCACACCCAATTACTGCTATGGCCTAGGATAGGTATTAAGGTAAGAAATAATGTCGCATATGTAATAATGTTAAATAAATCAAATAGGGATGAAGGTCGGTATCTTAGATGCACGGCAATTAAGGTTTCGAGTAATCCCCTACTATCGTGATGTGGGTATTAATGAGTACACAACAACCTCCTTACCGCCCCTCAAAATCACCTGTCTATTTATTAACCCCCTCCGCATGAGCACGCTTATCGCGTGTCTAACGGTTCTGCTCGGAAGCATAGTCTTCTCGGCAATCTCCCTCTGGGTTAATTGACCCTCATACTCCAGGATCTTCAGTATGAACTTAGCGCTAGGTGGCAGGTCCATGTTAGCCATGAGACTGACTTTCCTCTCGTAACGACCAATCGTGCTCGAAACACCACCAACCCTAACAAGCTTAAGCGGCTTTCCAGCGCTAACCCTAACCTCATTACCTACATGGGACCTAACACTACCATCTATGATAACCTCAACCCTAGACCTAGACACTATATCCCTAACACGCACCACAGCGTCCTCAGGTACCACAACAGGCACGCGCGCCAGGTTAGTACTATTGACAGGGACGACCTCAAAAACCCTAGCCCTTGAATGAAGCAGAGGTCCGCCAACGGACATGGCGTATGCCGTGGAACCCGTTGGTGTAGCCACTATTAAACCGTCAGCGACATCGTGCCATAGGTACTCATCATTTATGTAAAGGCTGTACTCAAGTGTTATTGCACTCCTCATTGGGAATATTGCAACCTCATTAATAGCATCAGGCAATCTCTTGCCTTTAATGTTTACGGCTAGTCTCAGTATATTCTCAATATCGTAATCCCCATTAACCACCGCCGAAATAGCCCTATTTAAATTCGGCAAGTCAACAGAGTTCAGGAAGCCAAGATCAAAGCCTATTGTTAGGATTGGGCCGTCCCAGGAGTTCAGCTTATGGAGGTTCATTATTATGAACTTATCCGTACCAGCAATACCAATAACATCATAACCACTCAACTCACTATCTAATTCTGTAATCACATCGAACAATGATGAATAATCACCAAGGTAATTCCTAACCTCATTAATCATGCTAGGCATCGATACTATCAACCCCCTCATAACCCACAACTGAACTGAAGTTACCGTATATTAACTTTTTGAATAATTACTTATTAATAACCGGGTCATTCCTGTATAAAGCCGTGACATTCCAATCACTAATAATTGGTGTTGCAGGATTAATAGCAATCGCCATAGGGTGGGTACTAGCTTTGGGCGATGTACCACCGCTAAGACTAACAATACCATACCTAATAGGTAGCGCCTTACTAACAATATACTCATTAATTAACTGGAACTTAGTGTTCCTAATACTCAACGGTGCAGCCACAGCATTATCAGCCATGAACCTAGTAAGGAAGGTTCGGAAGCTCAATACTAACGCTAAAGATCATGGAAAGGGCAACAAGTTCCAGGATTAAATCACCCCTCGCCACATAGATATCGCGGCTAAACTCCAACAACCAACCAAGGTTAGCATCAATCACTAATGTACCCCTCGCACTACCTCTACCCAGGGTTACGCGATACGTAGTTCCCTGTCCCGGGGCAACTATTGAGTAAACACCGCCAACCTCTACCCTAACATTACCAGCGGTTATTTCAGAAAACCCAAGGTAATCATTTACGAAAGCCCTGACAAAGCCTAGCATTGACAATGAATCTTCGAATGTCTTTGCACCATTAATCGTGCTTAATAACGTGGTTAATGATTTCAAGATACCCCTTACATTATGTCTATCAATTGTTATTGATCCTCTACGTGGTATCAGTGCCAGTACTATGGAGCCCCTAGCGTGGCAGTCTCCATGGGCGTCAATAATTATGGCGCGTTGTTGCGATGCGCAATCGTCAACTTTGACCATGCTGTAACCTAATTCATTGATTATATTCATTAACCACTGAGGTGCATCACCATACACATAGATCAATCGTTATCACCGCATACACTAAAAATCAACGCACCCCAATCAGCTTGGTGCTCCTAAGAATCCCTTCTCCATATCCTCAATATCCCTCATTATCTCGCTTACGGTTTCCTTAATAACATCAAGTGGAGGCTTACCCTTAGTCTTTATCCTAAACCTAACATTCTGCGTGAGTGGGTGGTCCACATCGTACATTGCATACTCAACATCAGGCCTCTTGAGTAAATACTCTACCAAGGGTGCGAATAATGTGTAGGTTTCACCTTGGACCACAGCCTCTAGATAGTTATCCTCAACCTTAACAACACTTATTTTAATCACAAAATCACACGGTACAACTTCTGGAAATAAAAACTTTAGCCCTAAATTTTATTAGTATCATAAAAATAGGTCCTTTAAGTGATGAGAACCCCCGTAGCGGATAATGAAGAGTTCACGTACCGGCTGAGCGATTTGTTCCTTTTAATTCTCAGTCGTTGGCGAATTAATCACCGTTCATGAAAGGGTGCGTTCATCACCCTCTGCAAAAACTACTCACCGGTTGGTGGGCCTCCACGTAATCTGCCCCTCCTTTTCGTATCCCTCATCCTATTTATCTCCCTATCGATCCTCTTAAGTAGGGTTTCGAACGCGTACCTAACCGCATTAACCGGATCCCAATCAACCTCATTTACCGTGTACGTGTTTACATTATCCTTAAGCATCACGTGAACCGAGTACTTACTCCTCTTCTCCTCACCACCTTTCTCATACTTCTTAATGTTTATCTTTAGGTCTATCACATTCACCATCCTATTTATCTTAGCGACGTAATTACTAACAACCTTCTCAATCAAAGCCTTAGTATCCTCATCAACATCAACAAGCCTAGCCTCTATGGGCACCTCCTCATACGGCCTAAGCACAGCCTTAATAACGTCATAACCAGAGATAACACCAACCACCGAATCCCCGGAAATAACCGGTAACCCGGAAACCCTATTCTCAAGCATCACGCGGACAGCCTCACTCAATTCATTATTACCTTCTATGGTTATGGCGGGGGTTGTGGCTATAGCCTTAACGGGCGCCGCTAATATGTCATCCTCAGTACCCACCACATCACCACGCCTACTACGCCTTGGTATTGATGCGTAGTACAGCCTCTCGACTATATCACGCATACTGACTATACCATACAGCTTACCCGAGTCTAGGACAGGTAGTCGTGTTATCCCATGCCTAATCATGAGCCACTTAGCCCTAGCCACAGCCTCATTACCATCGATGGTTATTGCCGGTTTAGACATCACCGAGGAGACAGAGACCCTAGGCAACCTTTGATTCCTCAATAGGTAATCAAGCATTTTTTCCCGAGTTAGGATACCGACCAGGTTCATGTTCGAGTCAACAACGGGCAATGCCCTAGCCCTCAACGTTAATACCTTACCCATTGCCTTAACGAAATCCGCGTCCTGGTTTATGGAATAGGGTGGTGACATGACACTGGAGACCTTGGACTTAAGACTAACCCTACGCCCAAGCAACTCCCTATAACTTAACACACCCACTAACTTCCCATTATCATTAATCACAGGTACGATCCAAGCCTTGAAATCCCTCATGTCGGAGATAACCTTTGAAATTACATCCTTGGGCTTCGCGATAATGATCACGTTATCCATCAATTCACCAACAGTGGGTAGACTCATCAATGTGTAACTATGAAGCCCTTTTAATAATTTAATGGGTATAGTTTTATAAGCCGTTGTTGCAATGGGCGACGCGTGGAATGCCAGGAAGCCGTAAATAATGTAATACCGGTCATACACAATCCAGCCAGTGTACAGAAATTACTCGATGCAATAAAGGTATCACTCGGCTTTGGGGTGAGGACTATAGTCGTCACCAAGGCCGTAGGTTCAGCGGCACAGCAGGGCATTCCAGAGGCCTTTAGGTTGGTGATGAGGGTTGGGGCATCATTAATAGTGCTTCCCGACATTAGGGATGCTGTGGAGTTACTAAAGCCCGATCATATATACTTCCTAAGCACCAAGGGCGAAATAATGGGTGATCTCAATGGTAGGGTGTTACTTATTGTTCAAGCCTCGGATCAGCAATTTATGCCGAGTGAATTGAATTTAGGTAGGCAGGTTAGGGTTTTGGGTAGGGACGTGGGTAGTACCGCATTGTTAACGCTGGCCTTAAATAAAATCCTTGGTTCATGTATTGAATGAGCGCTAAATGGGTTACTACTTAAAAATACGCCATCTCAAGTAGCCTTGGTCGTAATGTCGGCATTCACAGATGCATTAGCCATAATGATCGTGCTCCTGGTAATAGCCCTAATCACAGACGCGGCAATAATATATGTAACCCGTAGACTAGCCGCGAAAAACCCAAACGTGGTTAAGCTGCAGAGGTACGAGGCCGGCAACCCACCAGTTGGTGAGGCTAGGTACGTATTCCCAATACAGTACGTTGGCTTCCTGCTGGTGTTCCTGGGCATGGAGCCTGTCATAGTCATTTTGCTGATTTTATCATCAGCTGCGGTGGTTGGTATGCCCATAGTGATCATGATACTTGTGATTTTATTAATAGCATTACCGAGCGTTTATGTAGGTTATAAATACGCACTGAAGATGGCTTATCCCAAAGAATTTTTAAGAAGAGCAGGTAGGTGAACCTGAATGTCAATTGATAAGATAGTAGAGCCATACAAGAAGTGGGGCACGAAATACTCACTCTGGCCAATACACCTGGTCACAGCCTGCTGCGGAGTTGAGATGGCACACACCTGGAACCCTGCCTACGACGCCGAGAGGCTCGGCTCACTTCCCTGGCATGCACCGAGACAGACAAACCTAATCCTGGTGGAGGGTACCATAACCTTCAAGATGGCGAGGGTTTTGAGGTTCATTTGGGAGCAGATGAGTGATCCCAAGTACGTAATTGCCATGGGTTCCTGCGCCGCCGAGGGAGGCATATTCTGGAATAGCTACCATGCAGTTCCCGTTAGTAAGATCGTACCAGTGGACGCCTACGCAATTGGGTGCCCACCAACGCCCGAGTCCGTGATCCAGATGATAAGGATCGTACAGAGGAAGATAGAGAGTGGCGAGGCCAGGGCTAACATTAAGCCGAGGACGATAGACCTAACCAAGGTGCTCACCCCATCACCAACAAAGCAACCAGCGCCAAACCCACCACATAGGATTACGCCAAACCCGCATATACCGGTATGTACCGAGAAGAAGGTTGATTGGGCCTTCGGTTATGATTACGTTAATAATCAATTAATGCCCGCACTGAAGGAATCGGCAAAGAGGATTGTGGTAACGGACATCAATAGAGTGTGCATTGAAGTAACACCAGATAAGATAAGGGATGCTGCCCAAGCATTGTATAAACTGGGTTTTGATCACGTTAAGTCGGTGAATGTAATCGACGTGCCGCACGAGAATAAGTTCTATGTTGAGTACTGGGTATCCAGCTACAGTAGGAAGGAATTAATGCCGGTGCTCGTTGCATTAACGACCGAGATACCCAGGGACAACCCGAGGGTGCCCAGCCTAATTGATGTATGGACCAGTGCGGATTACATGGAGAGGGAGATGTATGACTTCTTCGGTGTTTGGTTTGAGGGTAATCCATGGATGGGTAGAAACTTCCTCCTAGACCCAGACACACCGGTTAAGTTCCCGTTGAGGAAGGACGTACCAATAGTGAGGGAGTTCTACCTAGTCGATAGGGAGTTCCCAGGTGTTGCAATACCAACGGCTCCAGCCAAACCAGCTGCACCAGCGAAGCCGCAAGCGACACAGCAGAAACCAGCACAGGTTCAACAGCCCCAGTCAAAGCCAGCGCAGGCCGATGCAGCAAAGCAAGAATCCGGTTCGGGGTGATTGGCGTGGGTAGCAAGGAGAGGTATGTGGAATTGTCGATGGGGATGGAGGTACCTGAGGAGTTCGTTAAGAACTTCGTGCCAATACCTAAGGAGTACGTAGAGGAGGCGTACAGGAGTGATGAATACCTGGTATTCATAGGACCGCAGCACCCAGGTAGTGGTCACATGAGGATAATACTCAGGCTCAAGGGTGACTACATAGTGGATGCAATACCGGACCCGGGCTACGTCCATAGGGGTGTCGAGAAGCTAGCAGAGACGAGGCTCTACATACACATACTGCCACTCATAGAGAGACCCACAATACAGGACTCGGCAAACTTTGACCTGGGATATTCGAGGGCGGTGGAGAAGCTCGCAGACCTCGATGTGCCAAAGAGGGCACAGTACATCAGGGTAATACTCGCGGAGCTAAGTAGGATCGCAACCCACCTATACGATACGGGCATACTCTCCGTATTCATTGGTCACTCCACAGGCTACATGTGGGCCTTTGGGCTCAGGGATGTGATTAACGAAGCCTTCATTAGAATAACAGGCACAAGAACAACGCTAAGTTACACAGTACCAGGCGGTGTCAGGTGGGATGTTAAGCCGGAGGTTTTGGATTTCGTTTATGAATTAACGAACTACCTCGAGAGGAAGATGAAGGATATGGAGTCAATATTCGTCAAAAACCCAGTAACCATACACAGGCTCAGGGAGGTCGGTGTACTATCGAAGGATGAAGCCATCAAGTACGGGTTGGTGGGTCCATTCCTAAGGGCATCTGGTGTGGAGTACGATGTTAGGAAGGTGGAGCCTTACGAGGTGTATAGCGAGTTTGATTGGGATATACCCGTGGCCGATGAGGGCGACTCCTACTCAAGGTTCCTGGTCAGGGTTGAGGAGATTAGGCAGAGCATTAAGATAATTAGGCAGGCGGTTAAGAACATACCAGACACACCAATACTCAGTGAGAAGATACTATCCAGGATACCACCGAAGGATAGACCGCAGGCGGCCAGGGACATAAGGACATTCCTAACAAAGACCCACACAGGACTAACGCCAGGTGCCGGTGAGGTAACCACACTAACTGAAGCCTCAAGGGGATTACTGCTCTTCACGTTGGTATCGGATGGGCATAGTAACGTACCGTATAGGTTGAGGATGGTGACACCATCATGGCTATTACTTAGGGGCTTCATGGAGTCACTGAAGGGTTATAGGCTAGCTGACGTACCAGCCATCTACGGCTCCTTCGGCTACTTCCCACCCGAAGCCGATCGTTAAGTGGACAATACACTGCAAAATGAACCTGCTCATTTTTACTAACCTTATAATGCATGGCTATACAAGGTTTTTAGTTATTAACGAGCTTATACCATTTTGTGGAGAGTATAACGTTGCCGGAGGCGTTGGTGAGAAGTATAAGGGAAAGAGGATTGGATGTTGAGGACTTAGTAATTAACCTGCTAATAAAATCTCTAAACCTAGACCCTAAAATTGCCGTAGAAGCCCACGTGGAGCTTGCTTTGAAGTATCTTGAGGAAGATAGGGGCTTGCGGATAAGGACACAGTCCAGGCTAGCGAGAAGCTTTATAAAGCGGCCGAAGAGGTCGTTAAGGCCTTGGCGATACATTATGGGTTTGATGACATTCTGAACAGGGTTAATGAGAGGGGTAGGTGGACAGTAACCGAACTAGAGAAGGCAGTGCTCAGGATAAGCAAGCACCTGGGGGATTGGGTTAGGGCAGTGTGGGACGAAGCCAACTACCTACACGTGTGGGGATTCCACGAAGCAAAACTAGACAGTGAGGACGTAATGGCACGGCTACCAGACATAGAGAGGGCGGTTAAGGAGGCTGAGAAGGTTCTTTTGGGTAGTAATTAATTCCTCCTGTGGCAGCTAATAAGTACCGTCTTATAATGGGCGGGCACTAATCATTAGGACTTTATATACTGGCCTGCAGTTAGTAATTATGGTGTTACCAAACGAGTACAACCCCGAGGACATCGAGTTTTGGCTAGAGCCACCACTAATGCTCTCGATACAGTCGGATGTGAGGAGGATGATTGAGGAAGGGGTTAGTGAGCGTGTCATGGCTTTGGTTAAGGAGTTGAGACATGTGCTTGAGACTAGGGGCTTCGTAAGAAGGATATCGGGTACGTCGAAGCCTCTTAATGCCTATGCCATAGACTCGAGCTACCCAACACCGCCCCTAGAGCTTGTTGGTGGGGTTCTCACGGTTCTTTCCTACGGTTATGTGGGTTATCTAAACGGTTCATATGATAAGTACGTTACTGGTGAGGTGGTTTTTGAGGATGTTGGCGAGTTTGAGCGAGTGATAACTAGGAGGGCGCAGGTCAGGGAGAGGGAGTTGGCAATAAGGCTCCTTAGGGATAAGGCTAGGGGTAGGAGGAACATTGATGTCTTGATACTGGATGGTGAAATACCAATACACCCATTACCCTACAACCTACCTGTGGAAGGTGGTGCACTTAGTTATATAACTAGGGTAATCGGGGAATTACTCAATCTAGCAAGTAAAACAGGTACACCAATTGTCGGCGTAGTCAAGAGGGTCAGGTCAAGGTTATTATCAATATTGCAGGGTAAGTGTTTACCAGTTAATGATAAGTTGATAGCTAGCCTTGTATTGAATGGCGGCGAGTACGTAGTGTTGGGAAGTTACGGCGAAATAATGCCGCAGTGGGTTAGAGTAAATTATGGTGATTGTGAATTGAGAAAGAGGTGTAAGGGCGGGGATTGCCCGGACGTAAGGAGCCTAATGAGTAGGAGGCTTGAGGAGGGCTTGAGCAACCTAGACAGAGTATTCAGCGGTGAGGTATACTCAGGACTGTCGCACTTAAGGGAGGTCAACGTGATATTCTATAAACCACACAATGGGGCACCTGCGGTTAAACTTGAGGTCTATAACCCAGGCAATGCCATAAAGCTCGAGGACTTGGTGGCTTACCTTGAGTCGCAAACTACGGACACGGGATACCCATTCTTACTGGATAGGGTTGATG
>Ga0081534_100372_pt1 | contig 14905 bp, 8 predicted proteins | sample MonGeyMetagenome_FD_71019 | JGI IMG/M metagenome (GOLD analysis project Ga0081534, IMG submission 71019) | Hypoxic/sulfidic aquatic microbial communities from Monarch Geyser, Yellowstone National Park, USA - MG (SPAdes) v1 (version 2) | ecosystem: Environmental > Aquatic > Thermal springs > Hot...
GATAATGGCTAGGGAGAATGTGGGCCTATTAGTGATAGTGAATGATGCCGGCAAACCAATTGGCGTGATTTCCGAGAGGGATGTGGTTAGAGCTTTGGCCAGCGGTAAGGACTTGAATGCCAGGGTTACTGAGGTTGGCACTGTGGGTAAATTAGTAACGGTAAATCCTGGGGATAGTATTTACAAGGCTGCGTTATTAATGAATGATAATAAGATCAGGCACTTAATTGTTATGGATGGTGAGAAGTTGCGTGGTGTCATATCGATTAGGGATATAATTAGTGAGGAGAGGGTTGTGTCAAGGCTTGCGGAGCTTGCTGAGGCTAAACCTGAGGTAGACGTTAGTGGAGGTGCAGATTAAGTTTAAATTTGTTTGGGAATTGTTTAAAAATGATGGTTTTTCTCGGGAGGTGAGATGAGGGAGTTTAGGTCTAAGGTTGAAGAATTGTATTGTGATTTCCTTAGGGAGGTTAGGGAGATTGAACGTAAATGGCAGGAGGAATGGTATAACAAGGGGATCTTTAACGCCGAACCAAGGCCTGGTAAGCCCAAGTACTTCATTACCGTGCCCTACCCATACGTTTCCGGATCACCGCATATTGGACATGGTAGGACGTTCACGATCGGCGACGTAGTGGCTAGGTATAAAAGAGCCAGGGGGTTCAATGTATTATATCCAATAGCATGGCACATAACTGGAACTCCCATTCAGTCAGTGGCCGATAGGATAATGAAGAGTGACCAGGACGATATCAAGCTCTACTCATGGTATGTGAGCTTATACGTAGATGACCCAGGTAAGGTTAAGGAGACTCTATCCACATTCACCAACCCATGGAATATAGCCAAGTTCTTCGCCTCTGTTTACGTCAGGGACTTCAAGTCCCTGGGCTTTTCCATGGATTTCAGGAGGCAATTCACAACAGGTGATCCTGATTATAATGCCTTCATAATATGGCAATACTATAGATTGAGGAATGCAGGTTACATAACCCAGGGTAGCCACGTGGTCCTGTACTCACCGGATGAGGGGCAGGCTGTCGGTGAGCACGATATCAAGGGTGGGGATGAAATAGCAATAGATATCCTGGAGTTCAACCTCGTTAAGTTCAGGTTGGAGGGTTCGAACGAGTACTTGGTGGCTGCAACCCTGAGACCCGAGACTATATACGGCATAACCAATGTGTGGATTAACCCAAGCGTTGATTATGTTAGGGCTGAGGTAAATGGCGAGAGGTGGATAATCTCGAGACCAGCCGCCTGGAAGCTCAGTTACCAGGGTTATGACGTTAAGGTGCTTGGTACAGTGCGTGGTGAGGAATTGATTGGTAAGTACGTGGTGGCGCCGCTCATCAATAGGAGTGTCCCCGTACTACCCGCCTCCTTCGTTGATGAAAACACAGGAACTGGGATAGTCTATAGCGTACCTGCCCACGCACCCTACGACTACATAGCCTTACTCGACCTCAAGAAGGATGAGAGCACCTTAAGTAAGTATGGTATTAAGGATATTGTGGAGCGTATAGAGCCAATATCAATAATAAAACTCCCCAATTATGGTAAGTACCCCGCTAAAGACGTTGTTGAGAAGCTCGGAGTAAAGAATCAGAATGACAGGGAAAGACTTGATGAGGCAACTAGGATTGTGTATAGGGAGGAGTTCTACAATGGTGTCATGAGGGAGAACACATTATTCCCAGAGCTAAGTGTAAACAAAGCCAGGGAGAGGACAATAGAGTCACTCCAGGGACAAGGCGCCTGGGGTAGGATGTATGAACTCGAACCAAGAAACGTATTTACGAGGAGCGGCAATCCCGTGATTGCAGCCGTCATCAAGGACCAGTGGTTCCTAAACTATGGGAACCCAGAATGGAAGGGCAAGGCTTTCAAGTGCCTCAACTCGATGAAGATAATCCCCGAGAAGTATAGGAAGAACTTCGAGGACGTATTCAATTGGTTATCCATGAGACCATGCGCCAGGAAGAGGGGGTTGGGCACCAGGTTGCCCTGGGACCCTGATTGGATTATCGAGTCACTGAGTGATTCCACCATATACATGGCCTATTATACAATAGCCCACAAAATCAAGTCCTCAGGGCTTGATAAAAGGCTTGGTGAGTATGCAAGGCGTGTAATAAGTAGCAGGGGTTCTGATGAGGAGGCGTTAAGTGCAATAATGATGTTTTTCAACTATGTATTCCTAGGCGAAGGTGATTCGGAAACTGTGGCTAAGGTCTTCGGAGTCAATAAGGAGTTTATTGAGGATTTAAGGAGGGAGTTTGATTATTGGTACCCTGTCGATGAGAGGCACAGCGGTCCAGACCTAATCGGCAGTCACCTAAGCTTCTTCATATTCCACCACGCCGCCATATTCCCAGAGAGGTATTGGCCTAGGTCAATAACACTCAATGAGTACGTGATTAGGGAGGGCATGAAAATGAGCAGGTCGCTGGGCAATGTACTACCCCTACCCTATATACCAACACATTACAGCGCTGACTTGGCGAGACTATACATAGCGTCCGCGGCTGACCTAGACACAACACTCGATTGGAGAGAGGACGATGTGGTAAGTACAGCCAGTCGATTAGTCAAGTTCTGGGATGTGGTTAACAGAATAATTAAGGCTGGCAAACCCTCAATCGCGCCTAACCTCAATTCATTATCACTAATGACCCGCTGGATCATATCTAAGATTAATAGGGCTATCCGTGACGCCACAATGGATTTAGAGAATGAGAATATTAGGGGTTACGTCCTCAAGGCATTCTTTGACGTATTAGCGTCAATCGAGAAATACCTTGAAATATCAAGCGTTATCGGTATAAGCGAGGATGAGGTTAGGTGGGTCTCCTGGTACGTACTTGAACGCTGGATCAAATTACTCCAGCCCGTCATCCCTCACATGGCTGAGGAGGTTTGGCATAGAATGGGTAACACAACCTTCATATCCTTAGAGCCATGGCCCACGTACGATGAGGGCTTGATAAGTGATGACTTGGATGTTGCTATAAATATTGTCGAGAGGACGATCGAGGATGTACAGGAGATACTTAGGGTTACCAAGATCTCGCCCAAGGCTGTGCACATCTACGTGGGACCGCCAAATGAGTACTACGATATCACCAATGAGGCATCGAAACTGGTGGATGAGGGTAAGACCATGGGTGAGGTGATAAGGACTCTCGTGAATAAGCCCGAGTACAGACGTATTGCTGATAAGGTGGCGAACCTGGTTTCTCGCTACATCGATGGTACGATACCCAGGAAAATAGTGAGTAGGGATACCGAACTCACGGCCTTTAGGGAATTAGCCAAGTACATCGGACATAGGGTTGGTGCTATAGTCGTAATTCAGGACGCTCTCAACCCAACCTATGACCCAGGCAATAGGGCTAGGAATGCCCTACCAGGTAGGCCAGCCATATATGTTGAGGGCTAAATTCATTGTGTTGCTAAATATATAACAATGATTTACTAATTAACTAACCTAGGAAGCCCCTTATCCTAGCCATCTCAATTACGTATTTCCTTGAATCATCATATCTACCTTCCCTTAGTGAGTTAATGAGTAACTGTGCATACAACTCATGCCTCCTACTCTCATAATCTCTAGGTCCAACCTTAATCCCTAACCACTCCAGTGCTCTTATGTCATCCTCAATTTTAGTGAAGATCTCGCTATTTACTATGCCTAATTCACTTCTATAATTCATTATTAACTGAATGCATTCCAGACAAACGTATTTACCCGCATTATCAAGATCACGCCTCCACCCCAGATAATACTCATTTAAAACACGCCACTCCTCCTCACCTAAGTCCCTTAATGTGGAGACACCTATTATCTCCGGCGGAATACCCAATGAATAGAGAGATGCCACAAATGGTATTGCCCTAGGTAAGGTTATGCCTCTAAAACCCCTGCTATAACCAAACAAACCAATATGCAGCTTCCTAGCTCTCCTGGAAGGCATTAGGCTTGCTACGGTATTTATTAAGCTAGCTAATCCCTCTATTACATATTGATAATCGTTAATATAGTGATTAACGATACGTAATAATACATACTCATCATAATTATTTATTATTGACCCATCTACATCATCATTAATTACTAACTCATTTACATGACTTATCGCATCCTTAACAATATCGTATGGGTTATCGTACCTAAATGATGATTGTACCGTAAACGTAATAACCCCCTTATATTCCCCAATCACATTATCTACATTTTGCGGATTGAAGCCTCCCCTAAATGGCACAGAACCAACACCAATTATTGGATACACATCAACGCCTAACTCCCTACCCGTATTGAGGGTCCTTGATATGGCAATCTTCGCCAAAATAACAGCTGGTATTAAACCATAATTCATGGCTGGATCAGACCTTGCTATGAAAACCCTCATTTGCCTAGGTCTCGCCACTTTCCAAAAGCCCGTTATGATACCGCCAATATTTAGTAATGACCCCATGTCCTCGACTAGTGGTATTACATCTATGGTTTTCGGCATCACATCACCAAGTACGTCGATGACCTTAATACCCTCAATCAATTCTACCTCGCCCTTACCAACGATAACCCTTTCGTAGTACCTTAGTGTTAAGGCTAAATCAACCCAACTCGAGGTTAATGGATAAATTACCTGAAATACTGCACGAGCGTCTCTACCATAAAACTCCCTAGCCACATCATTAGCCACAGGTATTAACTCAAGAGCCTGCGAGAAGACCTTCCTCTCGGCAACCTCAACCCTAGGATTTGGAACCCTCAAAGTTAGGTATACATCCTCACCCAATACATATTTCCTGAAGAAATCAGGGTACTTACTCAATAATTTCCTTATCACGTAGAAATCAGCATCCTTGCCCTCGAAATCCCACATCACAATAACGGTCAAGCCTCGCCCTAAAGGGCGAGGTCGCTCCACTGCGTGGGGTCTCACGGCAGTAGTTTATAAATCCCAGCCTTGCTGGATTATTCAATAACCCCCAAAGAGGGAGTAACTATCGAGACCTCCCACCCTTAAGGGCGGAGAGGGATCATATAGTGAGGGTTTTTCGGGAGGCCATGGCCCAATGCTTAAAGCCGTGGTACACGGATGATTACCGAGATGCAAGTTGGATTTTAATTAATGCCTAGTGAATTATCTATCGTCATTAAGCTAAAGCCCATAACCCCAATTAAGTTGCGTTTAAAACGCAAGGGATTAGTACCTTATCACGCCAGCGTTACCCTCGGTAGTTTCTCCATTATTTGTCTCGGTGCGTGTTGTTGTGTTAGGTTTGGTCTGCATTGTGGCTAGCTAATATAGCGTGTGCCATTGGCACCTCTTCATTCTTGTGAAGCCTCGTTTACGGTTCAACTTGTCATTAACCACGTTCGTGGTGCCTTATAAATCTAATAGATAAAATAATTGTTGGTGTGGGTGTGGACTGGCTGCTTGCTTGGTTAATGACGTATCGAGGAGCCGATTGCCAGTTATGGAGCCATGTCTATCGAGTATGTATGGAATCAGAACTATGCAGTGAGGCAGCTGGGATGTTCATGAATGAGCTTGAGAAGCATAGGTGCTTCAATTATGCGCCGAATTAGGTGCTTCGCCGTGGGTGGGTTTAAAATCATCAACGGGCTGCCCGAAATGGGCAAAGGCCCTATGAGTAACGAGAAAGACCTAGGAACAAGAGACGAAGCCTCCCTGCCTCAACCCACCCGGGCGGGGAGGATAGAAACATGCATGGAATTAATAAGACAAGCAATGAGGTGCCTAGAAAACAACGACGAGCAATGCGTCACGAGACTCATCGAGGAGTTAATAAAGGCAAACTGCCACAACGGCTATGTAGTTGGTAAAGAGACTGTGGACAAGGTAAAGGATGTAATTCATGAGTTGTGGCTAAGGAGTAATAATGAATGTAGGTGTAGGTTGCTAAGGATGCTTAGGGATCTTGGCATATCGAAGAAATGGGTTAAGAGTGCGTTAGCCACGAACACAGAAAAACTGAAAAGGTGGCTTATTAAATGTGACATCGATTGGGAAGGCAAAGCAACGATGGGCAACGTAGTTAAGGAGATCGAGGGCTTGCTGAGGAGGCTAGGTTGGAGTGAGACATTGATGTGTGAAGAGTTGTTTAAATTTATTGGCATTGATGTTGATGCCTTTAAGAGGCACGGGATAGTGCCGTGCGTCTGGCTTAATGGCCTGGAGTCGTTGGATGACTTGAGGAGACCATACTGGCTTGGACTGAGGGCCAGCGACTTGGTAGTTAGGGAGCTCGATGATAAAATCAGGTTGGAGCTAAAGACTACGAATACTATTGATGCTGTGTTTTTCGCAAAGATATTAAACACGGTCAAGACACCAAGCCTAACCATTGAGTGGAGATGGATGCCGACAGCGAAATACGTATCTAAATCAATCGCTTTATCGTACTATGTATACTTAAGCGTTGGCGCATGGACATGGCCAATTGAGCTTAGTGTCGATGAGCTCAAGAGGATACTCGATGGCTTTAGTGATGAGGAGCTTGCGGAGTACATAGCTGGCGAAATCGATGGAGATGGAATGGTGTGGTATAACGAAGATAGCAGAGCTGTCTATGTAAAGATTACGACTTGTAAGAATTGCCCGAAGAGGTTTATCCTTGATGTGCTGAAGGAGGTAATCGCCGAGAGGTTCGGCATCGTTGAAAATATCGACCATTTTGAAACGGTCGATGCCTTAGTGTTCGGCGGCGAGAAAGCCGTTAAGCTGCTCAGACGTATAGCGAAATACATCCACCACCCACTCCGACGCCTGAGAGCCGAGTTAATCCTGGCGTATTATGAGGGTAGGATAGATGATGATAAGTTCGAGGAGCTCTACAACATAATGAAGTATGAACTCGGAGGGCTAGACGTTAAGCGCAACAACGCCCTGGAAGCCCTAACGAGGGCAGCCCCACAAACCCACACCCACGGGATCTGAGGATGGGCTTAACAATACAAGCCTTGGCGCTATAATGATCCCTCTCCGCCCTTAAGGGTGGGAGGTCTCGATAGTTACTCCCTCTTTGGGGGTTATTGAATAATCCAGCAAGGCTGGGATTTATAAACCTACGCTAGATAGGCTTCGTGAACCTCATCATCACCCTGTATATACTCGCCATTAACCCAACTAGGAACGTTTACGTAATCTGGATGTTGTGAGCACATCGTTCTCGGAGGATAAACCACGTGCATATGGTAAATAAAATATTTATAAGCATTGCTTCAATATATAATTTCTACAATTAATAATTAAGAATTAGAATTACAAGGTTAGGTTTCACCAGCAACCTTAACTAGCAACAATTTCTTAACCCTGGGATCCAACGCCCTAAGCAATTCCCTATTACCTATCACGGACGTTATTGAGTAAATGCCCGCTGCACCAAGCATTAAAGCCACCTCCTTCCTAAGCGCCAGGAGGAACTTTAGCACCTTTTCTATAAATTCCTCGGTATTTGCATATCCATGTAGGGATCTCTCCATTAATGAACTCACCTCAACGGCATTAGCCCCAAGTGCTATTAACTTAACAACATCACCACTACTCCTAACATTCCTCATGTGAATTAGGATGTCAATATCATACCTAATACCAATCCTCCTCAACTCACGATCTAGACCCACTAGGAACACCTCAGGGTATTCGTGAACACCCAATTCCTCGTCAATGATTACTCCATGGATTAAGTCGAGGTTGGCGCTCACAAAATCAATTAAGTCATGTATATCCACGTTTGTACCAACCCTAATGTAGATAGGCAGTGATAAATCATTAAACCTACCTTCAACCTTTCCGTAATCAACGATCAAGGCGCCAAGACCCTCAATAGGCCTATTCCAAAGCACCCTACTTAAGTGCCTATTACTGCCCACATTATCAAAATTCGACATGTCCATGGCGACCATAAGCACGTTAGTAATTAGCTTTAGGATCTCGATAATCTCACCGTTATTGAATAACACAGTTGGTCTGAGTATTATGGGCATCGACAATTTTAAACCTCCCCTCATTAACTCAATTGAGACATTTATATTCTCCCTATACGGGTCTATTGCAGGTTTTGTCACTTGGGCACCGTCAAACCTAACCCAATCGATCAATTTCCTTGGTAACTCGACCTCAGGGGGTCCGGTGCTACCCATGCTTACAATCACAGAACCACCCTTTAGGGATAATTGATTGGCGTATATGGAGTAATCAGGACTCCATAATTGATTATCATTAACCACGAGGTCCACGCCCTCACACTCCTCATCACTCTTAATGCCTAATATGCTCGCTAATTCCTCGGTTATACAACGACCCCTTAATAAATCCCTTCTCCCAACGAGCTTCTTTACATCATTTATCCCGAGATGATCCAGTATAAGCCCCAATTCCCTGATGAATGAATTGAGGAAGTTTCGAGCTCCATTCTTAGCCAATTCGTAATCCACGACCTTTGTACCGTCTACCAATCTCGACGTTATACCAGCGGGGCAGTTACCCCTATGGCATGTCCTAGCCATGACACAGCCCATTGATATTAACAACGCCGTACCCAGGGAGACCGCGTCGGCGCCTAAGGCAATTAGTTTAGCGGCATCATCCGCGTTTGAGACTCTACCAGCCGCTATCAAGGTGACCCTATCCCTTATACCTTCGCGTCTCAGGATCTGATCAACCGATGCTATGGCTAACTCAATCGGTATACCAATATTATCCCTCACCACGAGTGGTGTGGCGCCTGTGCCTGCACCATGACCATCAATTATTATGCCATCGGCACCCATCCTGGCAATACCGCTGGCTATATAAGGTATGTAGTTCGTAGCAGCCACCTTAACAAGGACGGGTTTCCCAGTAGCCTCTTTCAGCGCCTCAATTCTTTGCTTAAGATCCTCTATGGAGTATATATCATGGTGAGGAGCCGGAGATAATGCGTCAATGCCAACAGGTATTCTCCTAACCATTGAGATTACACTGGTGACCTTATTACCAGGTAGGTGACCACCTATCCCCGGCTTAGCACCCTGCCCTATCTTAATTACAATCCCCATACCACTCATTAGGGTGGTTATGTCAACACCAAACCTAGCCGAGGCCCATTGCACAAATATCCTCCTATGCCTAGCCACCTCTGGATGTAATCCACCCTCACCCGTACCACTAAGCAGGCCTAGTTCATCAGCCAACTCCGCCTCAACAACGTTAGGAATTCCAGATAATGCCCCAAAGGACATGTCAGCTAAGTAAATAGGCGCTGCAACCTCAATACCAGCTATCTCACTATTAACTGATGACGTGGGACACTCATCACCCTTGAGTTTAATCTCTTCATGCCCAAAACTCAGCCTATCCAGTATCCTATATATTCTCTTGCTATTCCTAAATATTCTCTGCGGCCTCCCTGTAAGCGATGCAGTCCTAATCTCATTCAAAACATCACCACTCCAGAAATCCCTATGGATATTCTTCTCTGGTATTGGTAATAGGTTCCTAATAGTAATCATATTCTTAATATCAATAATCTTACTCATTATTTGATATATAACTTATTTATTTATAAACATTACCTACATAGTTAGCAATGGGTTCATTCAATAATACCTAGTGACGACCTTGTTATTACCGTATACTTAAGACCCATGAACTCCTCAACGAGATCACGCCCTAAATCGAAGTATTGGGCATACTTTAATAGCACTGGCATTAATTCCCTAATTTCATCCTCACCCAATTCCCTATATTCAATGCTTGGCTTTGCACTAAAGCTAAACTTCCTCAGTGTTCGAAGCACTAAATCGCCATAGACAAGCCCATCATTTGATAATTCCTCAAGCACCTTAGTATTCGTTATTACCGTTGAAAGACCGACCTTGCCCTCATCAACCCTACCCCTTATGTATATTCTACCGCCAACCATACCGCTACCAACATGCCGGCCAACAAGCTCGACATCCTTCCCCATTAGGTATGCGTTTATCCCAAGTACCATGATGACTCCGCCGGCCATGTACTCGCCTAGGTAATCATCAACCCTACCGCCGACTATCAAGTACGGTCTCTTATTTACATACTCCCTCATTTGGATACCAACCCTATTACCCGCATTACCCCTAATGAATATGTAACCACCCTGGAGCGCCTGTCCAACCACGTCCCTTGCATCTCCATGGATAACTATGGAACCACCATGCATTGTATCACCAACATCGTCCTGCACATCACCATACACTATAAAATCAACACCATTATTTAGATTTGCCATAGCATTGCCAGGTGTTCCATAGATCTCCACAGTGACTCCGCTGATCCCATGCCTAGGTAGGTTATTGCCTATGTATCTCTGGCCATTGACATTAATAACCCTAATAACCTTCCTACCCATGAGCACCCTCCTGAGTATTTCCTCATTTATCTCCCTATAGCCTAGACCGTGGGCATCTATAGCATCATCACCCACATACCTCGGGAAGGATCTCTCTGGAAAGAAGACATCAATTTGCTCAATAGGCCTTCCCCAGGCTATGATGCCCCTCTTTAACGACACTATGAAGTAACCACCTGGTTCAAGGGTCCAAACCCTGGCTTTGGGAGAAATGACCCTTATCTGAGCCTCCTCACTGGCCACGTAGTAGTTACGCTCGTCATAACCTACGACTATCGGTCTCAGCTTGAACCTATCCGCAATGGCTATGAGGTATAGGTCATCATCGGTCTTGACCCCCATGGCTATTGCAAAGGGTCCATCAAGGCTAACCCAACCGAGCTTCCTAATAACCTCACCACTTAATGAGTCACTACCCACATCACCACCTATCAATAACTTTATCGAATCATTAATTCCCAGACCAACGACATTAACTAAGTAATGCATTAGATAAGCCACAACCTCACTGTCGGTACCGACCAAACCGTGTATCCCCAAATATAACGACAATTGGGTAGCTTGTAAACCGTAAGAACTCAACTCACCATTGTGAACAACGGCTATGTTGCCCACGGAAAAGGGATGCGACCAATAAGGCAGGTAGCCCGGTGAATTCGTTGGGAACCTGACGTGTGCCAACCATAAATCACCACTTACCTTACTGATATCATAAACCTCAGCCACATCCTCAGGATAACCAACACCCTTAAAGACCGTCACGTACCTACCCCAATAGTATACCCTGCCAGCCCTCCCATTTCTCCATAACTCATCATTAATACCATTTACAACCCTTGTCAAGTCATTAATATCATCCACACCATCCACCATGTACTCAAGGTCCACAACACCATCAAGCTTAGCCCTAACACCACCGCTGACTATTGTGAAGTCGCCCTTAGTCAGCCAATCCCTAACAATACCATCGACATAATCAAGAAGGGACTCCCGCGAGAACACCCCAAGCCTCAACGGCCCACCTTCATCATTAAATACCGCAAAACCCGCACCTAATCCAGCACCCCTTGGTTTGGCTGGTTGCATAGCCGTAATTGCCAAGTCACCAGGCACCTTATCTGAACCATCTCTTCTAAGGATGCCGAGGATTCCACAGCCATCTATATATTTACTCACTATATCCATACCAGGGCAATAAATATAATCTCAAACAAACTATTTAAGCATTACTTACCACTGGGGATGATATATAACCCAGGTAATTCTACAGTGGAAATATATAAAATAATTTTAATGCAATTTTAGGAGGGTATGCACCGGTGCTTACACCTTCTCATCCTTATCCCTCCCCCTTGAACCATTCATCACGTTAATCACCGCACCAATAGCCATCCTCTCAGCGTCACCCTGAGTGGCGAAGGCAAATTCATCATAGGCAACTTCCCCATGCATCTCCCTATCACCAATTATCAATTCGTGAGTCGACGCCCTCAATGGAATGAATAGACCTATAAGTTTCAATATTAACCAGCTGACCTCCTCCCTTTTTTGGAGGTTTCCTCGCCCAGCCTTCATTGGCTTCTCCGGCTGGGTTCATGGGTTTGCCCCGGGCCAGCATTGCGGGGCTTTCCTCGCTGGCCATGAAAGTCTTTAGCATTGCATGTAGGTACTGCATGATAGGGTATGGTATTATTGGGTTTGATTTTCCTTCGTACTCTTCCCATTCCATTTCCCTCCTTAAATTCCACCAGAATACCTTTGTCCATGCTTCTGGTGTTAGCTTCCAAGCCATGTTCATGACTGAAGCATGGTCCCTATCTACATAGTGTCCCTTTGGGCATTTTAGGGTGTGCCAGTCATCTGTTTTCTCAAGCCTTGTGAAATGTATTGGACATACTCTGCTATTCCTGTATGCCGATACGTGGAATATCCTCGAACCCCTCTCTAGTGCCTTGTCTTCGACAGTCTTTTCAATACTCTTGAATGGTGTCTGCTTTATGCGGTGCCTCAACTCGTCCTTCCCAACATCCTCAATCATCGATTCCTGCGGGTTACTGCCCAACTCCTCGGTAACAATGATTGCTGGTGTCTTTGTCAATTCATTGGCGATTTGCCTAACCCTACCAACCTTCCTACCCCTTTCTCGTAATTTCCTTACCTGCTTCCTGTATTCCCTGGTGTTCGTTATGTTCATGTACTTACCATTCGGTAAGGCGAATCCAGGCTTGAGCCTATCGATAATCGTTTTCCTAATCCTTTCATACCTCCTGGCTAGTCTACCGAAGTCAGTCCTTATGGTATACAGTTCTGGCGTTAAGTACTGCCTATTCCAATCAACTACCTTGCTCACGGTGGTTTTGATGTCAATCCTGCCCACCGCAACGGTGTTCTCGTTGATGTCGAATGCCACCACGCTTTGTGGCAACTCTTGCCTCGGCTTGATCTCGAACACGAACACCGCATACCACTTGTTTACCTTTCTCTTAATGATCAACGTACTCGCCAATCTAGCCTCTCCAGTTAGTACCCTCCACCAAAACAACCAGAAACGTTTATGTGGTCTCAACCAAACCTCCCTCCTACTGTTGAGCAGTGATAGGCTAAGCCTAACCGGTGCTATGGAGTGGATAAATTGCTCATAACTCCATGTGAACTCGGTGAACCTAATGGACACAGCCTTAACCTCAGGATAGGGCTTATGCACTAAGCCCTTCCTCCTCCTTTCAACGAATGATTTTGCAATTTGCGATGCCTGCCTGATTGCTTGGATGATTAGGTGAGCGTGCAAGTCTTGGTACTCACTCCTATACTTACGGTAAAAAATCCCTTGGAGTTCTGTTGCGCTCAAGACATTGTTCACAACGGCATATTCAGCAACCTCCCTAACAATGCTGAGATACACAGATTCTACAGAATAAAGTAGCTTGTTGAGTTCCCTAGTGACCTCAAGCTCAACAGCAACAGCCCTACACAACATCCACAAGAAAAACAACAACCAGACTTAAAAACCACCCACGACAAGAAGGGGCAAGGCTTGTTCCGTTATCATAACAGCATCGTATACTATAACCACGGCAGCACCAAGCAGTTGAATTACTACCTGGTATGGGTTACCATAGAGGGCTCCGGTTAACCCTGGCGCCACGTATTTTGTTATGTTTGGGTCCGCGAAGACTCCCGTGAGGATGCCACCAACTACACCTGGAACCGCGTGATCCGAGAAAACGCCAAGAGCGTCATCAATACGCCTCGTTAGTCTCGACCTAAATTGGAAGAAGTTTAGGGAGTACCAGGCGGCTGCTGCGGATAGTGCGCCAATTATTATTGCGGCGAGTGTGTTCACATAACCAGCCGCCGGTGTTATACCGACAAGCCCAGCCACGGCGCCGGAGACTGCGCCCGTGAATGTTGGTTTATCGAAGTACGCAGTATCGAGTATAACCCAGGTAAGCAGCGCCACTGCTGTGGCAACGTTAGTATTTATTACGGCTATCGCAGCGTCGATTGTTGCACCGTACGGATCTCCACCATTGAAACCATTCCAACCCAGCCACACAAGCCCAAGACCCGCAGCCACCTGAGTTAAGTTATGTGGTGATAACTTCCTCTCCTCACGAAGTCTCTCGCCAACCATCGCTGCTGCCATGAATGCGGCTATACCAGCATCTACGTGTATTACATAACCACCTGAGAAGTCAGCAACACCCAATTGGGCTAACCACCCGCCTCCCCACAACCAAAAGGCCACGGGGCTATAAACCAAGAAGCTCCATAATGGCACAAACAACATCCATGCCTTAAAGTTCATCCTCTCTATCAGGGCACCGACAATGAGGGCTGGCGTTATTGCTGCAAAGACAAACTGGAAGAACACGAGTGTTGAGAGGGGTATGTTTGGGTACTGCTGGGCAGCTGGTACCGCCGCTTGACTTGCTATTAATCTACTCGTCAGTACAGGCATTGGCGTACCCAGTAAGTAGTAACTACCTAGCCTAAGGGTTGGAGGGCCAAAGGCAAATTCATAACCAAGTAGTACCCAGACCACTAGGACGACCGAGAATGCGTAGAGCACCATCATCATGGTGTTTATAGCGTACTTACGCTTCGTCATACCACCATACAGGAGCATCAAGCCCGGAACGCTTTGCAACCCAACCAGGGTTGCTGCTGTTAACATCCAGGCATTACTACCCGTATCTAACCATCCAGGGACAGAGGCTGAAGGATAGCCCGATAAATTAGCCTTAGCTACCGTGGATAGGTATAGTGCTGTGGCCAGCACCACTGGTATTACTAATTTAATAGTTCTATCCACCATCACCGCCCTCCCTATTGCCCTCAACCTATTATATATTGGATATTTAGTTCTCGGCATAAAATATGTTGATCAACTGGTTTATAAATTTTTCTATAAATAATTCCCGTTATCATAAATATTATATGGTATGAAATAAATATGATATTTATTTTAAAGTTGAGATAGGGTATTTTTGATCAT